>FZPS01000009.1_pt20 | contig 23818 bp, 23 predicted proteins | sample 1817821 | NCBI WGS metagenome assembly FZPS01 (sample SAMEA104158645, study PRJEB21678) | metagenome | place: Germany | collected 2015-04-21 | reverse complement strand
GCTGTGGACTTCTTTTGTTTTCTCCTTCTGGGAGCGGCGGTCAAAAGCGTATCAAGCCCAGGCTGGAGAGTTTGCCCACCTTTACCGGGCCAGTCTTCACGCTCTGGTAAGTCTTACAGAGCTTAGAGACAGTGATGTTACCGGCAAACACATCAACCGTCTCCATCACTACACGAGGCTTTTAACCGAATATTTCAAAATGAGTGAAGAACAGAGAAATATCATTGCCTGGTCGATTGCCTTTCACGATATCGGTAAAGTGGCCATGCCGGACAGTATCTTAAAAAAACCCGGCCCTCTCACTCCAGATGAGTGGAAGACTATGAAAGAACATCCTATTCACGGAGCCAAGATTATTGACTCTATCGGCAAGAAAGCGAAAATCACGGATCCTTTTGTCCAGGAATACCTGCAGACAACCAGGGATATCGCTTTGTACCACCATGAATGGTATGATGGTTCCGGATACCCATACGGAATAAAAGGGGACGAGATCCCCTTAAGCGCGCGGATTGCCGCTGTCTGCGATGTGTATGATTCGCTTCGCAGCGAACGTCCCTACAAAAGAGCATTTACCCACGACGAGGCCGTGGAAATCATTCTCTCGGAATGCGGCACCCATTTCGATCCCATGATCTGCAGGGCTTTTGAGAGTTTAGCAGATCAGTTTAATCAGGTGTGGTGTGAACACGCTGAGTCAAGGCGAAAAATGACTAACACAGCGTAAAAACAGCATTTAATTCAGCAAAGATGGAGACAGCAGGGCAGGAACCTGCTGTCTTTTTTTGAACATAATACTATCGGGAGTGATTATATGGCAAAGATCAGTAAAAAAGACCGCGCCCGCCGTTTAATTGCAGAGAATCCGGGCTTGTTTCAATGTCCGATCTGCCGCGGTCCCGCAGAAATTGACGGCTACTCACTCAGATGCAGTACTTCCCACACTTTTGATCTAGCGAGAAAAGGGTATCTGAATCTTTTAGTTTCCGGGAAGGCTCCCGTGTATGAGCAGGAGCTGTTCCAGGCCAGACAGCAGATCAGCAGCGCCGGTTTCTTCGATCCTTTAATCGATAAGCTGGTAGGGATTATTCGAGTTTACCACAGCTCAGCCAACCTTGATTTACGCATCCTCGATGCTGGATGCGGTGAAGGTTCTCACCTATACCGGCTGGTTAATAAACTAGATCGGCAGGCGGTATGCATCGGCGCTGACATTGCCAAAAGCGCAATCAATCTGGCTGCCAATCACAGCGCCGATATTCTCTGGTGCGTTGCAGATCTAGCGGGGCTGCCCCTTCAAGATCGAAGTATTTCCGTGATCTTAAATATCCTGGCTCCAGCCAACTATGGGGAATTTGCCAGGATTTTACATGATGGCGGCATTGTAATTAAAGTTGTTCCCGGTCCTGATTACCTTAAGGAGCTGCGCAGCAGCGGCTCAGCGGAAACATACTCCAACCAGAGAGTGATTGAGCATTTCCAGGAAGAAGCAGTTTTACTGGAACAGCATCGAGTCAGCTATGAATTTGAAATCGCACAAAAACTGTGGCCCCATTTGGTGGGCATGACACCATTGACTTGGTCGCAGGATCAGGAAAAGCTTCTTGAAGCTGTTCAGGATCAGAACCGGGTGACAGGCGATTTTACAGTCCTAGTGGGCAGTTTCTGCCCATGAGATAAAATTAAAGGGGTTGGTTAAGTGTGAATCTTTTGGAGGTAAATGAGATATGTAAGACCTATGGCGACAAGACAGTTGTCGACCACATTTCCTTTCAGGCCCAAGCGGGACAAATTTTAGGCCTGCTGGGTCCAAACGGAGCTGGTAAGACTACCACGATCCGGATGATCATGGATATTACGGTTCCGGACAGCGGCGAGATTTGGTTTACCGCCGATGAAAAGCGCACTGCGGGAGTTCCCCGGCAGACAATTGGATATCTTCCGGAAGAACGTGGACTTTATAAAGATGCGAAAATAATTCCCCTGCTGGTGTTCTTAGCCGGATTAAAAGGGGTAGATCCGGAAACCGCCCGCACCCGGGCGCTGGAATGGCTGGAGCGGTTTGACCTCAAAGACTACGCTTATGCCAAAGTGGATCAACTTTCGAAAGGAATGGCCCAAAAAGTCCAGTTTATCGCTGCAGTTCTGCATGAACCGCGCTTTGTGGTCTTAGACGAACCTTTTTCGGGACTGGATCCGGTCAACCAAGAGCTGATTAAGACCGAAATCAAAAATCTGGCCGCGCGGGGAGCAGTAGTACTCCTGTCCAGCCACCAGATGAATATTGTCGAGGAGCTCTGTGACCAGATCTTTTTAATTCATCAAGGCAAAAAGGTTGTTTCCGGTACCCTGAGGCAGATTAAAGAAAGCTACGGCAACTTCCGGGTTTACATCGAAACAGCCGCTGATATCGGCACGCTTGAACAGCTGCCGGGGGTAGCTGATGCAACCCGCTTAAGCGGCACACGGTGGATGCTCAATCTTCATGACCATGTAACTCCGGCCGAATTTTTGCAGAACATACCTGCTGATGCTGAGATTGATGAGCTGCAGGTGGTCCGTCCGTCGCTGCACGATATCTTTGTAAAAGTAGCAACAGGAGGTGAAGAGCTGTGAACAGCACTTTAAAAATTGCCAAATGGGAAGTTATGCGGAACCTGACCAATAAGCAGTTTATCATCGGCTTAATCCTTACACCCCTGATCATGGTTGCTTTCATTGCTTTTCCGATTCTCATTGAGCAGTTCAATAAACCAGAGCAGATGGTCTATCAAGTGGTAGATCAAGTGGGAATCTTACCGATGCTCCAGAGGATGATGCCTGAGCACATAACTTTAGAACCGAGCAGTGATCAGGCTGCTGCTGAAGCGGCGGTGGAGGAGAGCGAAGCTGATGGATACCTGCTTCTAGATTCTGAATTTCTCACCACCGGGCAGGCTCAGCTTTATTATGAGAACAGTAATCAAGAGGCATTTGGAACCCTCTCTTCGGCTTTAACAGTAATTCTTCAGCAGGTGCGGCTGGAACAGTCCGAGCTGGATTCAACTCAGCTGGCGTATTTAACTGAACCGGCAGCGCTGGTATCGATTGCGATTGACGAGGCCGACGCCCCTAACGCCCAGAGAATTCTCGTATCGGCAGTAGCAATCGTGATTATCTACATCCTGATCTTCTCTTCCGGAAGCATGCTGATGATGAGCGCTCTGCAGGAGCGGCGGGATCGCATGGCAGAAGTAATCTTAAGCTCAATCCGGGCTTCGGACTTGATGAAAGGCAAAATCTTAGGTCACTTCTTCTTAGGCATAATCCAGCTGGTGTTTTGGACAGCGCTTGCCCTGCCGGCATTAATCTATTTTACCGATTTTCCGGTGCTGGAGGCTTTAGCCACTGCTAATCTGCCGCTAATCCTATTTTTTGGCTTGTTTGGCTATCTGCTCATCGCGGCCCTATTTATCGGTGTGGGGGCAACCATGGAAGATGTTCAGCAGGCAGGCAACTCGCAGGGTATGGTCATCATGCTTCCTGCCATGGCCTTTCTGTTTATTAGCCCGGTAGTTCATAACCCTAACGGAGTTGTTTCTCAATTTGCCAGCCTATTTCCCTTTACGAGCTGGGTGATCATTATTATCCGGGATGCAATCGCTCCGGTCTCGACCTGGCAGATTGTCCTCAGCGGAGCAATCCTGCTGGTTACTACCGCCCTGCTTACCCTCATGGCGGCCAAAATCTTCCGGGTCGGCATGCTGATGTACGGTAAAAACGCCACTCCGCGGGAAATCATCAAGTGGCTGCGCTATAAAGACATATAAAAAAGAGGGGTCAACCCCCCCTCAGTACTATTGTGAATCTAGTTCCAATATCTTCGCGGCTCAGCACTTCAAGGTGCCCGCCGTGGCGCTCTACAATCCAATTCGCAATTGATAAACCGAGTCCGGTCCCACCTGTGGATCGGGCTCGTGATTCATCAGCCCGGAAAAAACGCTCGAAGATATGGGGCACCGCTTCCGGTGGAATCCCGATACCACTGTCCTGGACTGTGAGCGTCACTTCACTCTCCCGCTGTTTAACGGAAATCTTAATCTCTCCCCCAACCGGTGTGTATTTTACCGCATTATCCACGAGAATCCGCAGCGCCTGCTTAATAAGACCCGCATCTCCTTCCACATACGCTGACTCAACATCAAGAATAAACTCATGTCCGCCGTCAATCATTCGGAATTCTTTTAATACGGTTTGGGCGGTATCAGCCAAATCGATTCGCTCGATCTGAAGCGGCATCCGGTTGCTGTCACCGCGGGCGAGAAACAGCAGCTGCTCCACCAAATCCTTCATATTGGCTGCTTCTTCTTTAATGGCATCAATCGATTCCTGCAGCGCTTTCTCATCGTGTTTGCCCCAGCGGTCCAGAAGATTGGCATAGCCCTGAATGGCCGCAATCGGTGTGCGCAGCTCATGGGATGCATCGGATACAAACCGCGCCTGGGAACGGTAAGCTGCGTTGATGCGATCGAGCATGCCATTGATGGCCGCAGCCAAACCTTTCAATTCGTCCTGAGTTTGGTCGATATCGATGCGGGTATCCAGCCTGGCAGCTGTGATTCGATCGAGTTTTCCGGCCAATTCTTTCATTTCCTCAATGGACAGCGGTCCCTGATCCACATTCAAGCTCTGGGCCTGCCGGGCTAAATCAGTTAAAGGTGTCAGTGTTTCCCGGATCAATCTCGCGCCAGAAAAAAATCTGGTGATTAAAATGATGAGCTGGATTCCCAGCATCGCTGCTATCAGGGTGACCGCTAAGGTGAGGGGCTCCTTTAAGCTGATTACCAGCGCATACCCCTGGCCATTATCAGCGAACTCCACCCGGTACACGATCTGCTCCGGAATATTTTTCCAGGAATATTTCCATTCCGACAGCGGAGTTAATACCTCAAAGCGCCGCGCCGCATCCGCTGTTTCCTCCAGCACCAAGCGCTTCAGCGTGTTGGGCAGGGTAAATCCCTGCGGTAAAGCGGAAAGTTCTGCCACTTCAATATCTAGTAAAGTCAATAAGTCCTGATTTTCCGGGTTAAGCAGTTCCCCGGTGGTAAGATAAGGCGCAACCGCTGCCGCCTTGTTCTCTGCGTAGTAAATGGTACTGAAGGTCAGAGCTGCGACCAGCAGCAGATTAAACCCGATAAAAAATGACAGCAGCCACATCCAGATGCGGATATTCAAGCGGGCTGCAATGGAAAAACGCAGTCTGCTGCGGCGATCCGGTTTGTTATTACTCATCGCGAATCACATACCCCACTCCCCGCACTGTAGTGATCAGCTTGGCATTAAAAACATCATCGATCTTACTGCGCAAAAAGCGGATGTAAACATCCACTACGTTGGTTTCTCCTTCATAATCGTAGCCCCAAACATTGACCAGCAGTGTCTCGCGGGACATAACCAAACCCTTGTTCTCCAAAAGGTATTGGAGCAGATCAAATTCCCGCTTAGTCAGTTCAATCTGATTATCCTGATAGAACACCTGCCGCCGCCCTACATCTAGTCTCAGTTCCCCTGCTGTGAGCACCGTGGTTTCGCTGCTAGGAACTAATGCATTGGTTTTTCTAAGGGCAGTCCGGATCCGGGCCAAAAGCTCCTCGATGGCAAAAGGTTTGGTGATATAATCGTCGGCTCCGCTGTCCAGCCCTGAGACCTTATCGATGACACTATCCCGAGCAGTCAGCATGATCACAGGAACGGAGGAACTGCGGCGAATCCTCCGCAGCACCTCCATTCCATTTAATCCGGGCAGCATGATATCAAGAAGGATTAAATCAAATTCCTCGGCTTCGGCCATCTCTAAACCAGTCCTGCCATCAAAAGCTTTGGCTACTTCATAGCCTTCATAGGTTAATTCCATCTCCACAAAGCGGGCAAATTTCTCCTCATCTTCGATGATTAAAATCCGTGCCGCCAAGGAAATCACTCCTCCCCGATCCAATCCTTACCCCGCGTGCCGCCGCTACTCGCTTTTCCGCCCTTCGCTGCTGACAATCCGATAGTGGTAGTCAAAGAATAAACCAATAATCAAGAGTGGAATTACTACCCATGGGGCGACCAGGGTTAACAGCACCATAACAGTCATAGGAAGTTTAAACTGAGTTGTTTCGCGCTGGGACACTACAAACAAGGTGTTGTTGCCCTTGTGAATCAGTCTGACCAGAAAATCCCGGAATCTGTGTAATCCATCGGTAAAAGCATCTTTCTTCGATTCCCGATGCTCTTCTCCGCCAACTACTTCTGGCTTTACTTTTTCACTGCTGTAAAATCCGTCCCCTTCCGGCGGCTTAATCTTACCCTGACGCTCCAACATAATCACTGCCTCCAGCAAATCACCATTGGCTGCCTCGTAGGCCTGTTTAGCTTCTTCGTAAGATACATTCGCTTTTGCACGCAGACGTTCAATTTGTTCCAATCTGTCCATCAAAGTAGAACCTCCCTTGTTGATTTACCTGCATTCTAACAGAGGCAGCTTAAATGCAAATATGAGTAAGATTAAAATCAGATTAAAATCTTAATATTACTACCAAGCTGCAATCGTTCCATCAGTCCGCGGTTCGGTGCCCCCGGCCAGTACTCCGTTCGGCATCCGCCAGATGATCTGCCCACGTCCGAAACCGCCGGAAGTAACCGGGATCCGGACTTGATGGCCTCTGCGCTCCAAGGCTTGCGCGATGTAATTCGGCACACTGCTTTCCAGCTCCACCTGCCTGCCTTCCATCCACTGCCAGCGAGGCCGATCCAGGGCCGCCTGGGGATTAAGCTGAAAATCAACTGCGTTCATTACAACCTGCACATGGCCCTGGGGCTGCATGAAACCACCCATCACGCCGAATGGTCCCACTGCTTCCCCATCTTTACTTAAGAAGCCGGGGATAATTGTATGATAGGTCCGCTTGCCTGGTCTAAGGCAGTTGGGATGATTCTCGTCTAGGGAGAAGTTGTTGCCCCGATTCTGGAGGGCAATTCCTGTCTCCGGTACAACAATTCCGGAGCCGAAGCCCATGTAGTTGCTTTGGATATAGGATACCATGTTGCCCTGGTTGTCAGCTGCGGCTAAGTAGACGGTGCCGCCCCGGGGAGGTTTGCCGGGACTTGGCTCAAGAGCAGTGCGGCCGATGAGTTCTTTCCGCTTCAGTCCATATTCCTCCGACAAAAGCTCTTCAACTTTCACCGGCATCTCATCGCGCTCCGTGATATAGGCCTGGCCATCAGCAAAGGCAAGTTTAATCGCCTCGATCTGGCGGTGGTATGTTTCCGGATGATCCAACTCTAAATCATCATAGTGCTTGAGAATATTCAATGCCATCAAGGCAACCAAGCCCTGCCCGTTCGGCGGTATTTCCCACACATCATAGCCGCGGTAGTTTAGCCGAATTGGTTCAACCCACTCCGGCTGATAAGTCTCTAAATCGGATTTGCGGATTATACCTCCGGTTTCCCGGGCAAACCGATCAATCGCATCCGCTAATTCTCCGCTGTAAAAAGCCCGGGCGTTGGTCTTGGCAATAGCTCTTAATGAGGCAGCGTGACCCGGGGAATTCCACAGCTCGCCAATCTGGGGCGCTCTTCCCTTGGGAGCAAAGGTTGTAAACCACTGCTTAAACTCTTCCCCTTTCAGGTTAGCTTTGTAGGTATCGTAGGCTCTCTGCCAAAAGTAACCAGTAATCGGCGAAACAGGATAGCCATTTTCAGCATAGTCAATCGCCGGTTTTAAGGTCTGAGTAAGGTCAAGAGCACCAAAACGCTCGCTTAAAGCTGCCCACGCCGCGGGCACACCCGGCACTGTGACCGGGATCCATCCGAACCGGGGCATCTTTTTCCAGCCGAGCTGCCGCACTTGTTCAACAGATATTCCTGCAGGCGCTGGACCACTCGCGTTTAAACCGTAGAGTTTGCCTCCACTCCATACCAGAGCAAAGGCATCCCCGCCAATACCGTTTGACGTCGGTTCTACCACTGTTAAGCAGGCCGCAGCAGCAATCGCGGCATCGATGGCATTGCCGCCCTGCTTTAAGACTTCTAAACCGGCCTGGGCAGCCAAAGGCTGGGATGTCGCCACCATGCCGTTTTCAGCGTACACCATCATCCGCTGTGACGAATAAGGATAAGATAAGGGATCAAATTCAAACATGCTGTAAACTCCTTTCACCGCTTCTTGATTTCGGCATATCCATAATATTCCCTGCTGTTACCTGAAGGGATCGGCGCCGTGTCGGAGAATTTTTGGTACTAGGAGGGTGAGAAATGGCTGCTGTAGGAAATTTACTGTGGTTTATCTTTGGTGGATTTGAATTAGCGTTAATTTGGCTGGCAATCGGCTGCTTCTTCTATCTGACCATCATCGGCATTCCCATCGGCAGAGCCTGCTTTGAGTTCGCTAAGCTCTCTGCCTTCCCATACGGCAAAGAGATCATCAGGGCAGCTGAACTAATGGGCAAACAGAATGTCTCGCTATTTTCCCGCGTTATTCATTTTGTTTTAAACCTGATCTGGCTTCCAATCGGGGTTATCCTTACCATCTGCCACCTGCTCTTAGGCATTCTTTATGCGGTGACCATCATTGGAATTCCGGTGGCGGTTGTCCATCTCCGCATGGGTAGGTTTCTACTTGCACCGGTTGGATGCCGAGTGGTCAGCAAGGAGCAGGCGCTGGCCAGCCGGACTGCCAATGAGCTTGAAAAGCGGCTGAGAAACTAGCGTTGACAAGCGCCTTAAAATAAATTATAATTTATTTAACAAAACGCAAATAAAAGACTATGACAGGGAGAAGTAGGTCAATCGGAAGTTTACAGAGAGCCAAGGGTTGGTGGAACTTGGCAATGACCGCTGACTGAAATACACCCTTGAGTTGCGGGCTGAACTAGCAGTAGGCCTTGCCGTCTACCGACGTTACCGGTTAGGGAAGTGATGGCTTCCTGAAACGAGTGAATCTGCTTGCAGATTAACACAGGTGGTACCGCGGCTGAAAGTCGTCCTGAAGATGGACGGCTTTTTTTATTTGCAAGAATATAAGGAGTGAGAGTGATGGTCAAGGTTAATTTTTTCACTGGAGAGCAAATTCCTTTAGAAATGCACAAGGTTAGGATAGTCCAGAAACTGAATCTGATCCCGGTTGAGGAGCGGCTGCGGGCGATGCAGCAAGCCGGCAGCAATACGTTTTTATTGAAAAATGAGGATGTTTATCTGGACATGCTGACTGACAGCGGGGTCAATGCTATGAGCGATCGACAGCTGGCTGCAATGATGGAAGCCGACGACAGCTATGCCGGTTCCCAAACCTTTACCAGATTAGAAGAAAAATGCACGGAAATCTTTGGAACCAAATATTTCATTCCTGCGCACCAGGGGCGTGCTTGCGAGAATATCCTGGCGCAGGTATTTGTGACACCAGACAGCATTGTACCGATGAATTACCATTTTACTACTACCAAAGCCCATATTGTGCTGAACGGCGGCACCGTTGTGGAAACCCCGATTGATGAGGCGTACAATGTGGTCAGCACTCATCCTTTTAAAGGGAATATGGACCTGGACAAACTGGAAGCCGCGGTTAAGGAGCACGGACCGGATAAAGTAGCCTTTGTCCGCATGGAAGCGGGCACCAATCTCATCGGTGGACAGCCCTTCTCGCTGGAGAATTTGGAGCAGGTGCGGGCGCTCTGCGATCGCTATGGCCTGATTTTGGTCCTCGATGCCAGCTTATTGGCAGACAATTTGTATTTTATCAAGACCCGGGAAGAAAAATGCCGGCATTTAAGCATTAAGGAAATCACCCGCAGAATCTCGGATTTATGCGACATCTTATATTTCTCCGGCCGCAAGCTCGGCTGCGCCCGGGGCGGCGGGTTGATGACCAATAATGGGGAATTCAATCAGAAGATTAGTGAGTTTATACCCTTATATGAAGGGTTCTTGACTTACGGCGGCATGTCAGTGCGGGAAATGGAAGCGATTACCATCGGTCTGGAAGAAACGATGGACATGGATATGATCAGCCATGGGCCCCAGTTTATCGCCTACATGGCAGAAGAACTGCAGAACAATGGCGTGCCGGTAGTCACTCCTCCAGGAGGTTTGGGATGCCACATTGACGCCATGCAGTTTGTGGACCACATTCCCCAAACCCAGTATCCCGCAGGAGCTTTAGCAGCCGCCCTGTATATCGCCAGCGGGATCAGGGGCATGGAAAGAGGTACCATATCTGAACAGCGAAAACCTGATGGAACTGAACCTTTAGCAGATATGGAACTGCTCCGCTTAGCCCTTCCCCGGCGGGTGTTTACGCTTTCTCAGGTAAAATACGCGGTAGACCGCATTACCTGGCTCTATGAAAACCGCCGCCTAATCGGAGGCTTGAAGTTCGTAGAAGAACCGGAAACTCTCCGCTTCTTCCTCGGCAAATTAGCACCGATTAATGCTTGGCAGGAAGAGCTGGCAGCGAAGTTTAAAGCTGATTTAGGCGATTTTTAAGATAAAAACAGGGTCAGACTTTAACCGCAACCGGTATTGGTCTGACCCTTTGCTTTTCTATAATTTGTCGATGTTATCCAGCGCGCCCTCAAGGCCGATGATGTTGGTTAAGGGCATTGCGAAGCAGATGCCGTTACCTTTAGTGGTAAGTCCGGCTGCTTTGGAAATGCTTTCCATGATTGGTCGTTTGTTTTTCTCTGGTGCTACAATTAACACCAAATCTTTTTCCGGCTGAATAGTGATGCCGAGATATTTAACGGCTTCTTTTGAGCCTAAGCCCCGGGCATGAACCAAAGTGCCGCCGGTGGCTCCTGCGCTTTTAGCTGCCTCCATAACCTGCTCAAAATTGCCGGAGTTAACGATAGTAATGATCAAGTGATATTTTTCTGCCGGTGCAGTGGTCATTTCCTCACTTCCCATCTCGATATTGTCATCAGCTTGATTGAGGACCTTGGAAACAGTGCTGCTGATACTGCTTAAGCTCGCTGTGCAGGCAATTCCTGTTCCCGGTTTGCTGAAATCTATGCTGTTATTCAGCTCTTTGAGAAAATAATCGGCCATCAACTTTGTCTGCAGGCTGACGCACACAATTTTTTTTGGTCCCCCATAACCAAGGATATCGTAAATTGCCGATTTAGCGGTACCGGAACCGTGGAGTACAGCGGCTGCCGGTATGCCGCATCTTTTTAATGTATCGGTCAATTTATCCTTCAAACTATAATCCAGGATAGTAATGAGGGCCTCTAATCTATCTGTAGAAGTCTCCACCATGGGTAGTCCTCCATTTCTTGTAAGTTACTCAGAGAGCTCCGAAGCATTCGCCGAATAATCCAAGTCGATAATTGTATCTTCGGCAGGGACTTCCAGTTCCCTTGCTGTTTTTCGGGATTTAACGACAAATGCGACTCCGAACAGCTGCAGAATTAATACGGGAAACAGCGCGACTACAGCTACAATCCCGAATGCATCGGTAAAAATATTGCCGCCCAGCGCTTCGCTCGCTCCAATTGCCAGCGGCAGCATAAACGTAGCCGCCAGCGGGCCGGAAGCAACCGCCCCGGAGTCAAAGGCTATGGATGTAAACAGCCGCGGAACCACAAATGTCAGAATCAGAGCAAGCAGGTATCCGGGCACAATAATGTATAGCAGCGAGATACCAGTAAGTACGCGCAGCATGGATAGGGCAACCGCGATACCCACTCCTACCGACAGGCCAATTCCCATTGCTTTGGCAGGAATTGCCCCGGCTGTCGCATCTTCTACCTGCCGTTTTAAAACAAATACAGCCGGTTCTGCCGCTACCACAAAGAATCCAGTTACAAAACCAACCAAGACCAGAACCCATCTGCTGGAATTGGCAATCAGCGAGCTCCCAAGGAGATAGCCTGCTGGCATAAACCCAACATTAGCACTGGCTAAAAACAGCACCATGCCAATATAAGTATAGATTGTTCCAACCCCGATCTTCAAAAGAGCTCTAGCCTTTAACCGCAGAACAGCAATCTGGAAAATTACAAAAAGCACTAGCATCGGTGCAAGGGCCAGCGCAACCTGGGAAAACTGATCCTCAATACCCGACTTGTAAAGTGCAGCTATATCCCCAAGCGATGCCACATCGGAAACAACTAACGTACTTCCTCCTGTGGGAGAGAAGAACATACCCAGGATCAGCACAGCCAGGATTGGGCAGATCAGTGTTAGGGCTACCAAGCCAAAGCTGTCCTCGTGAGTGGCATTGTCACCGCGAATCGATGCTAAACCAAGCCCCAGTGCCATCACGAAAGGAACCATGATCGGACCTGTAGTTACAGCTCCTGATTCCCAGGCAATAGATAGGAAATTGCTGTTAGTAAAACTTGAAAGCACAAATGCAAACAGATAGCAGCCGATCATAATTGTAGACAGCGGCCATTGGAATAGAATCCGCAAAAATGCGCCAACTAAACCAAGACCAACTCCCACAGCCACTGTAAAAATAATCACTGAATCAGGAACTCCATTGATCTGGCCTGCTAAAAGAATAAGGTCCGGCTCCGCAACTGTGACAAAGACCCCAATCACAAAGGTCATAATAATAATAAAGGCTAATTTGCGGCTCTTTACCACAGAGGAACCCACATACTCCCCAATTGGAATCAGTGATGTGTCCACACCCAAATTAAATAATGCGATTCCCACTATCATCAGCACAGCACTGAACAGGAAAAAGATTATGTTCCATGTTGGCATTGGCGCAGCAGTAAAACTTAGGATTAATACTAGAATAATAATTGGAATTACAGACGATGACGATTCCTTGAGCTTATCCAATAACAGTTTTAACATTTAACCACCTCTACCTCCAGTACTCTTAACACCCATGGTTATTCTCCTTAATCAATTTATTTTAATGCAGCAAGAGCATTTTCTCATATTAACATGATAACGTCAAGATTACCTGGGCTGTAACTGGCATTACAGCTTCAGCCTAGAATATATTCACCTCTGCATTAAAAAAGACCGGGGCATTCCCGGCCTAGCGTTCGGTAAGATTAAAATAGATAGGATTGTCGAAATCCCGGCGATGATAGAAAGCTAACTTCAACGCGCTTTGATCATAAACAATTGACCACAGTGTTTTGATACCTCCGCTTTGAGCCGCAGCCGCCAAAGCGGCTCTTGTCTCGTCAAGGGTCATGACCCAATCCCTAGCCTCCCAATATTCCATCAGCACCTCATAGCGGGTATCCCCTGGATTCAACCCGATCTTGTAAAACGAACTCGGAAGCAGAATGTGGTTGGTTACTACCGGTGTTTCGAGGACATGCATTTTATCATCGATATATTCAACAACCACTGCTCTTCCTGATGCGTCACTCAAAGCAAAATGATAGTCGCTGTCTGCGGAGGCATGCATATCATATACAGTCCCTTGGTGAAGAACTTGGTTAAGAACGCAGTCAGTTCCGCATCACTGGCCGCTCCTCCCTGTTCGAGGAAATCTGCAACCCCGTAATCGCCCCGGTATTCCAGATAGAAAACCCCGTCAGCGATTTCCCTGATGGAATTAACAGCCTGAATCTGGTCACCGAACATGAAATAACCGGCTGCTGTTAGAACAACCAGCAGCAGTAACACTGTAACCAGAGTATACCGCACACGCCTGCTCACTGTCTGTTCTCCTCCCTGCGCAGTGCTTTACCGCATTATACATATGATCAATCATAAATTTATGAGAAACCTCTATCTTCGATGAACAGCGGTGACGTATTGATACTATGTCTTTATATAAAAAAAGAGACCTTTTTATCGGTCTCTTCGTGCCTAAATATGGTGGAGATAAGGGGAGTCGAACCCCTGACCTCTTGAATGCCATTCAAGCGCTCTCCCAACTGAGCTATATCCCCACTAATAAAAATGGCACCCCCAACCGGATTTGAACCGGTGCCTTCGCCGTGAAAGGGCGGTGTCCTAGGCCGCTAGACGATGGGGGCATGTTTAGTGTGAATAAGGCAACGACTGCTGCCTCGGTATCTGATGCGAAAGGTGGACACACACTTTCACAATCAGAAAAATGGTGGTTCCTGCTGGATTCGAACCAGCGGCCTCTGCCATGTCAAGGCAGCACTCTAACCAACTGAGCTAAGGAACCCCAAGTTGTCGAGTGGTGCCCAGAGCCGGAATCGAACCAGCGACACGAGGATTTTCAGTCCTCTGCTCTACCGACTGAGCTATCTGGGCACATGGCTGGGGTGCCTGGATTCGAACCAGGGAATGCAGGAGTCAAAGTCCTGTGCCTTACCGCTTGGCGACACCCCATTGATGGCGGAACCGACGGGACTCGAACCCGCGATCTCCGGCGTGACAGGCCGGCGTGTTGACCATCTACACCACGGTTCCACGACATTCATGGAGCGGCAGACGAGACTCGAACTCGCAACCTTCGCGATGGCAACGCGATGCTCTACCAATTGAGCTACTACCGCAGAAATAAATGGTGGGCGAAACAGGGCTCGAACCTGTGACCCCCTGCTTGTAAGGCAGGTGCTCTCCCAGCTGAGCTATTCGCCCACGATTGTGGCGGGAATTTCCCCGGACAATTTTAGATTATACCAGCAAGATGGTTTCTTGTCAATCGTTTTTTGCAAATTTCTTTTGGCTTTTCCAAAACCTATATCTTTGTTGCCTGTTCGCCACCCATCAGCTATAATTAAACTGATCGAATTCAGTCTAATTGAGGGGGGTTGAACAATGAATATCGCTGGGAAAAGTATAGCAGCAATACTCATCATCCTTGCGGTCAGCGCTCAAGCTGCCGCCGGCAATATGTATCTTACCACAACTGAACAAGCAAATCAAGCCCATAATTACGCATTAAAATATGTTGAGCATGAAGTCGCCTATCTGTACGGCGGCCGCATGAGTTTAGAAACATATTTGGCGAAGTTAGAGGCGGGCTTAACACCCGGTGAGGAGATCGGGGTTGACGCTTCAGCTTTAGTGGTCAATGCCTACCGGCATGTTATTCCCAATATCAGATTTTATTTTGATGGCAGCCAATCTACCACGGTGGCTGATGCAACCAGCAGCATTTTGGCAAACTACAATATCAAGCCTATCAGCCAAGAAGAGCTGGTTCCCGGAGATCTGATTTTCTTTAAAAGTGCTTCTGGAAATATCAGCGGGGCAGCCATCTTCTCTGAGATTAAAGGCAGGGTTATTTACTTTATAACCGCATCAGCCAACGCCGGCAAAGTTATTTTAACCAATGCATTATTAGACGGCAGCTACTGGACAAGCTCCTTTGCCGGGTTTGGACGCCTACAGTATACCATTGCTGAGTAAACTTTATACTCCTAAATAATGAATAACCGCCTTGCTTTCGACAAAAACTGTTTAGAGAGCGAGGCGGTTTTTTTGAAACTATCAAAGCGTGTGCACCATAATGTCCAAACAATTAAAGAAGAACTGAACAACAGCGCCGATTTGAAAGTCAGGGAATTCAATCTCACCATACCGAGCGGCAGGGATATTTCCTGCGCCCTCATCTTTTTTGAAGGATTGATCTCGGGGCAGATGGTTACTGACGCTGTTATGCAGCCAATTCTTCACGAAGTGCGCGATTATGATCAGCCGCTTGATGCAAACTTAGTTACATTCATTAAAGAAAGCGTCCTTACCAACAGCGAACTATCAGACAAAAACACGGTTGACGATGTAGTTTTGGCTGTAATGATCGGTGAAGTGGTGTTATTTATTGACGGATTTAACACCGCAATTTCCATCGATATGAAGGGTTGGCTCCACAGGGCGATCGATGCACCTCAATCAGAGGGTGTAATCCGCGGTCCTCGCGACAGCTTTATCGAAGCGATCAACCGCAACATGATGCTGATCCGCAGGCGTCTAAGAGATCCCAATCTAACCTTTGAGCGGATTCAGATAGGCAATCGCGGTCAAAACGACATTGTGATCGCGTATATCAAAGATGTTGCCAATGATGAGCTGGTCAACGAGGTGCGCAAGCGACTAGAAAACGTTGATTTAGACATAATTTTAGACTCAGGATATATTGAGCAGATGATTGAAGACGACTGGTGGTCACCTTTTAATACAATTCAAGATACAGAGCGGCCCGATGAGGTTGCCGCCGGATTGGTGGAGGGCCGGGTTGCCATCTTGGTGGACAACTCACCCTTTGCCCTGTTAGCACCAGCCACATTCAATACGCTGATGCTGTCTCCGGAGGACTATTATGTAAGGTGGCCTGCCGCTAATTTTGTCCGGATCATCCGGTTCGTGGCCTCTTTTGTGGCTCTGGTTACCCCTTCTCTATACATTTCGCTGGTTGCTTACCACCCAGAGATGATCCCAACCGAACTGGCCCTGTCTGTAGCAGCGAGCCGCGAGGGCATCCCCTTCCCCGCGTTCATTGAGGCTTTAATCATGGAGCTTTCCCTCGAACTTCTGCGAGAAGCGGGAATTAGACTGCCAGGACCAATCGGACAGACCATCGGCATTGTGGGTGGTTTGGTCATCGGCGATGCGGCAGTAAACGCCGGCATTGTCAGCCCTTTTATGGTGATTGTAGTCGCTATGACTGCCATTGCTGGCTTTATTATCCCCACTTACACCTTAAGTTTTGGGCTCCGCATCACCCGTTTCTTTTTGATGCTGGCTGCCAGCTTTTTGGGATTATACGGTCTCACGCTGGGACTCTTGCTCCTCTTAGGGCACTTGGCTACACTTACCAGCTTTGGCGTCAGCTATCTCTCGCCCTGGGCACCTTTCAGTCCCTGGGATCTCAAAGACTCGGTGATGCGCAGTCCGTGGCACAGTCTGAAAAAACGCCCCGGCTATACCCACACTAAAGATTCAACGCGGCAGCCGATGAAAAGCCGTCTCGGCAAAAACAAACAAAAAACAAGCAAAAGGAAAAGGTCTTCATGATCAAACACCGCTGGTTGCAGATAATACTTATGCTTATCCTAGGTTTGGTTTTATCCGGATGTTGGGATGCAAAGGATATCAATGAGCGCTCGTTTGTGATGGGGGTAGCTTTTGACCTGCCTGATTCAGGCGAAGGGCATGTTATGACCATTGAAGTGCCTGTTCTGCAGAGCTTTGCAACGCAAAGTGGCGGAAGTGGTCCTACTTCCGTTTTATTCGCTACTGAAGGCACTTCTGTCGCTCAGATGGCAACCCACTTTGAGTCCCGAACCTGGCGCGAGCTGTTTTTTGGCCATACTCAAGTGGTTATCATCAGCGAGGATATCGCAAGAAAAGACATCCGGCCGCTGCTGGATTTCTTTGACCGCAATCCCCGCATTGATCGGCGCTTAACCCTGTTTATTTCCCAGGGCGAGGCCCGGCAGGTACTTGAAACTAAGGATCCGCGAGAGCCATTGGTTTCTGTTTATCTGAACCAGATGTTGAACACCCTGACCAATACAGCCCGGGTTGTTAAACAAAACTTCCAAGACAGTCTGCGCAACTTAGAAAACAATGGCGATACAGTCCTTCCCCGGGTACGCACTTCCGGCACAGAAGTCGTGATTGCCGGAGGAGCTTTGATCAAAGATTACAAAATGATTGCTTGGCTGGGTGAAAACGAAACCCGCGCGGTTGCATTCCTGTACAACAACATCTCCGGTGGTTTGATCGCTGTCAATATCAACGATATTCTCTACGCTTACGCGATCCGCAGCGCCTCCTCGGAGATAAAACCGAAACTCAAAGACAATGAGCTGACATTTACAATCGAAGTCAAGTCAGAAGGCGATATCATTGAAGTTTATTACGAAAATGCTGCCGGCTCGTCCAGCTTTAATATTCCGGAAATTGAAGCTAAGTTAAATGATTTAATCATCAATGAAATCCACCATTTGGTTACTAAGCTCCAAGATCTAAAAACCGATCCGATTGGCTTTGATCGCCTGGTTTACCGCCATTACCCGAAGTTTTGGCAGGAGCACGCGGACGAGTGGAAAGATGTGATTTTCCCCCAGGCCAAATTCGATATTAAAAGTACTTTCCGAGTCCGAAGAACCGGTATCGTGGAAAAGGAGGTAGTAGATGAAAGCTAGGGATAGACTTTTAGCGCAAGAAGTTCCAGTAATCATCACCAACATTATGGTGGGAGTCGGCACCATCGGGCTTCCTTCTCGGTTAGCAAAAACTGCCGGGGCCGATGGAATTATTGCTTTCATCGCCGGTGTAGCGATTTTGGTCCTTGCAACAGTTTTGATTACGGTGTTAGTCCGCCGCTTTCCCAATCAGGGTATTGCCGATTACAGCACCCTTTTGATTGGAAAAATCCCTGGGTTTATCTTCAACCTCCTGTATGGTGTCTTTATGATCTCCTTGATAGCCACCATGGTAAGGATGTTCTCTGAAGTCACCAAGTTTTTTCTTTTGCAGCGCACACCTCTGGAAGTGATTATGATTTCCATGCTGTTTGCATCATCACTGCTTGCCCGCAATGGGCTGCAGCCAATTGCCAGGGCCTGCCAGATCCTGCTTTATCTTTTTGCGCTGCCGCTTTTGGCGGTGCCGTTTTTTATCCCGATTTTTGATCCGAATGAGTTTCTGCCCCTGTTTCAGACTGATTTTGCTACTATGGCTTACGCCACCTTTACAGCTATGTTTGCTCTAGCGGGGATCGAAGTTATGCTGGTAATCGGTCCTCATTTTGACAAACCTGAAAAGCTGGTGCGCTCATCAGTACTGTCAGTTTTAGCTGTCTCAGTTTTTATTGGAATTCTGGTGGCATTAGCCTTTGGCAGCTTGTCCGTCAACCAAGTCGCCAAACTAACCGATCCTCTTTTTGAGATGATCAAATACATTCCGGTGCCGTTCGGGCTTTTTGAGCGGGTCGATATCTTTTTCTACAACATCTGGATTGCTGCAACTTATTCCTCGATCGTGATCGGATTATTTGCTGTCAGTCACCATCTGGGTGAAACCTTTAAACTTAATACCGGCAAAGGCTTGGTATTTCCCTGCGCAGCTGCCAGTTATTTTTTAGCCTTGATTCCGGCTCACGAAGCCGACCTCAGCAGATATGCCAACGTCTTAGTTGCAGCCTGGATAGGGCTTGTGTTTGGGATTGTACCTTTGTTTTTAATTCTTTCTCTATTTCGCAAGCCAAAGCAGCAGAAAAATCAAAACAAGCGGTCTCTGAAAAAGAAAGCAAACCCTGGTTAAAAGACACACCAGGGTTTGTTGTTGTCTGTTCTTCCTGTTTTAAATTGGAGGTGCGAAGAAATAGCCGCCAAAGAAAATTAAAGCTGCAATCATAGTTGCTGCCAGATTAAAGGTTTGACCGACTATATACAGCTTCACTGGCTTGCCGCCGCGAGCCATTTTCGCCATGTCGCTGAAGCGGGAGTCAAGTCCGATGGAAACAAACGCTAGAGTAAAGAGCCAGTTTTTCACGTTCTTGGTTACCGATACAATTCCATCTACCCGCTCCTGTCCCAGCCACGGAATCAGCACAAACGAAAACACCAGGGACGCTAGGACAAAGCCGATTACAAATTTCGGCATTCTAGTCCAAATCTCGCTCACTTTAGGCCGCTGTCCGATGGTTACTTCAACCCCATCATCCAATTCCACTTGCGTCCCAGGGCCTTCATGCCTGGCAAAAACCAGGGCAAAGACAAAAGCCACCGCGCCAATCAACAGGTTCTGGAGCATTTTGATTACTGCTGCCACTTCCATCGCCTTTTCTCCCACCATGCTGCCAGCCACCACTACTGCTCCTGTGGAATCGATAGTTCCCCCAATCCAAGCTCCCCCAACCGCATCTGTAAGCCCCAACCACCTAATGATCACAGGCTGAATAACCATACTGATCACTGTGAAAATCAGGGAAATGGACACGGCCATGCTGATTTCTTCTTTCTTGGCCTTAGTCGCAGCGCCTGCAGCCACAGCCGCCGAAACCCCGCACACCGATGTGCAAGCTGCGATTGTTGCAACTAATGATTTGTCACGCATTTTTAAGCGGCGAACCCCATATTGATACATAAAGAATAATCCAAGGGGCGGTACAGTCCAAGCAACCCCCAGTCCATAGAAACCCAGTGTCATTACCCTGTTAAAGAGCAGCTCTGCGCCCATCACAACCAAGCCGGTTTTGATAAACAGCTCGGTCTGCAGAGCAGGAACCAGCCACCGCGGTTTCCCAAATACATTGGAGATAATCAAACCAAACACCAAAGCCCAGATCACATCGCTGAATCCGTAATGCTTGAGCGTTTCCTGATTGCCGAGAACATAAGCGAGTACTGCCAGCACAAAGACCACAGGAAAGCCGATGAGAAACCGGCCCGCTTCCTTACTGCTCCGGTTGATTACTCCATAAGCGATGGCCGCGATTACCGCCAGAAAAACACCCAGCGCCAAAAGACCGGGAATGAGATCCAGCGGCAGTGCGTCGCCAATGTTTGTGCTCCAACCTTTGAGGCGCGGCACTGCTGTGATTACACCGACTGACGCCAGAACAATGAGAAAAGCTCCCAACCACACTGTCCACCAGTCCTCGGTGCGAAACAGGAAACCAAGATTAAATCTCTTTTTTGCTGCCATTTCATCATGCAAAGCCTCATCCCTCCAGTACACGAGTACTATATTGCTCTATCCTATGCAGGTCAAAATGAAGTGTGTGTGAAAATTCTCGTGTTAGGGAGTTGAAAAAAGGCAGTTCATATGGTAAATTACATGAAAATATGCAGAACAATAATGATGGTGGGAGGAAACGGCAGTGCGGATTGCAACTTTAGGGCCTAAAGGCACTTTTTCAGAAGAGGCTGCCCTGATTTACCAGCAGAGAATGACAGGACGAACAGAGCCGGAGAAAATTGATTTTTTCAGCATTCCCGAATGCCTGCAGCGCGTTGAGTCATATCTTGCTGAGCGGGCGGTTCTGCCTGCAGAAAACATGGTTGACGGTATTATCGGCATTACTTTTGATTCCCTGATTGAGTTCCATGATTTTGTTAAAGTGTGCGATGAGGTTCACGTTAAGATTAAGTATGTCTTATGCGGTCAAATGGAAAGCTTGGACCAAGTAGATAAGGTCTTTTCTCATCCATCGGCTCTTAATCAGTGTGTGCACAATCTGGAGAAGCTGCTGCCCGGGCGACTGCAGGTTCCCATTTCGTCCACGGCTGAAGCAGCGGTGAAAGCTCTCGAAGATCCACGGGCCGCAGCCCTGTGCTCACCAAGAACAGCGGAGGAATACGGGCTCAAGATCCTCCATGAGAATCTGGCTGATTATCCCAACAATCAAACAAGGTTCTTTGTATGCGGTCTGACCGACAGTCCCCCAACTGGCAGTGATCGGACGCTGCTTGCTGTCCGATTCGGAGAAAACCGACCGGGTCAGCTGCATGAAATCACCGGGTATTTTGCAGAAAACGGCATCGATTTGACATTTGTCCAGTCTCGACCTTACAAAGTGCGGCCGCAGGAGTATGTGCTGCTCTTTGAAATGATTGGCCATAAATCGGACCCAAAACTGAAAAATGCGCTCCAGCAGGTTGAGCAGAAAGTCCGCTCTTCTAACGGCTGGAAAAAGGTGCTGGGAAGTTACCCCCGGCAGGAATAAACTCTTGTCACGGATAAATATTTTTGTTAGACTATGAAGGTTAGGAAAGGAGGGACCGGCTTTGCTGCAAGAACTAGTGACCTCCTGTTTTTTAATTGTAGCGGCCGAGATGGGAGATAAATCACAGATATTAGCAATGACTTTTGCCACCAAATACTCGATCCGCCAAGTAATGTTAGGTGTTTCCATTGGTGCACTGCTCAATCACGGCATTGCAGTTGCACTGGGTTCCTCCCTACCTAAACTTATTTCCTTAGATTTAGTTCGAATATTTGCCGGAATAGCATTTATCGCTTTTGCGCTGTTCTCGCTGGCTCATACTGAAGATGATGATCTTGAGGATACCGAGACCAACCGCTTTGGTCCGGTAATCACCGTGGCAACGACTTTTTTTATTGGCGAGCTCGGGGACAAGACTCAGCTGGCTGCCATTACCCTATCCAGCAGCGCTGAGCATCCGCTCTTAGTATTGGCAGGCACTGTGTCCGGCATGATTATTACCAGCGCCATCGGCATTATCATTGGCAGCCGCATGGGGCGGCGCATCCCGGAGTTTGCCATGCGGATTGTCTCTGTGTTTGTGTTTTTATTCTTTGGACTGATTTCTTTGTATAACAATCTGCCCCAGGAACTGCTGACTCCGACCAACATTTTTCTGGCAATAATGATTCTCGGCCTAACGGTGTTCTTGTTAACCCTGCGGGCATGGGAAATCCATTCCAGCCAGGGATTAACTCCGATGCAGACTAAGGCTGAAAAGCTGAGACAGCAGTTAGTCGGGATTAAAGCTTTAGTCGATGATATGTGTCTTAATCCCGCATCCTGCGCCAGCTGCGGATGCAGTCAGTGCGTGCTGGAAAGGGCAAAACAGAATATCAGCGCTTACCTCAACCACAAAGATGTAATTCCCTTTTCGCAGCATCTGGAAAAACTGAAGGTAGATCCCCGCTACTACGATGTTGCCAAAGCAAGAGAAGCCTACTGCCAGACGGTAGCGGCATGCCAACACTGCAATCCGGTGCACAAGGATACCTGCATTTTAAATGAAACCAGGAAAGCGCTGGAAAAAATCTGTTTCAATAAGGTCCTGCCCTTTACCGGAGATATGGAGACCTATTTACAGGAAGTAAAGAAAGAATCCCCGGTCCTGGCGGCAAAAATCAAGCGCATGATAACTGCCAACTAAAAAAGCAAGGCTGCTGCAAAAACAGCATACCTTGCTTCTTTTTTATAAACCCACTTAACGCTGATTAGTCCATCTGCTGTCCGCCGGTAACATTGATTGCCTGACCGGTCATGTAGCTGGACTCATCAGATGCCAAGAAGACCATCACATTAGCTACGTCATCATAGCTGCAGCCCCGCTTCATGGGCACCATATTGGTATACTTCTCCCGCACTTCTTCTGGTGTAATTCCCTGATTGCGGGCATACTGTTCATAGAGACTGTTAACCCAAAGCGGCGAGTCTAACATGTTACCCGGGCAGATTGCGTTAACACGGATATTTTGCTCCGCATATTCCAACGCTAAGCTTTGAGTTAAGCCAATGCCGCCAAACTTAGAGGCAGCATAAGCGGAGTTTTTCGCTGAACCTTTCTTCCCGGATTTGCTGTTAATTTGAACGATGCTGCCCTTACCCTGTTTGAGCATAGCCGGGATTACCGCTTTGGCAGCATTAAAGTAGCCAACCAGGTTGACGTCAATTACCTTCCGCCACTGCTCGGTCGGAAATTCCTCAGTTGGCTTGGCGATTACAATCGCTGCGTTAGCTACTAACACATCGATGCGGCCAAATTTTTCCAGAGCAACTTGGGCCATCTTTTCGCACTGAGCGTAATCAGTTACATCTACCTGAACAGCCACGGTATTGTCAAGACGGGCTGCTACTTGCTCGGCAGCTTCTAAGTTGAGGTCGGCGAGGACAACTTTTGCGCCTTCCTTCACTAATCTTTCCACTAAAGCTTCCCCTAAACCCTGAGCGCCGCCGGTAACAACTGCAACTTGTCCCGCTAAACGCTGGCAAGCATTACTGCTCATTTCTGTCATCCTTTCCAATTTTCGTACCTTTTGTTTCACTTGGATTATAGCATATTTAATACTCCAAGGTAAATATCAACAGGTTTCCTTACGATCTTTAACAGTAATTTCACAAAACAAAACGATTTATCCCAGATAATATGGTATAATGCAAGTGAACATCAAAGCATACCGATATATT
>FZPS01000216.1_pt137 | contig 23842 bp, 20 predicted proteins | sample 1817821 | NCBI WGS metagenome assembly FZPS01 (sample SAMEA104158645, study PRJEB21678) | metagenome | place: Germany | collected 2015-04-21 | reverse complement strand
GCCCTAGAGAGTTATATATCTCAATTGAGTTAATAAGGCTCTCGGAGCTAATGCTTACTTCGTTATTCGTTGGGTTAGGATAGAGAGTAATGGAGTTGTCTTCTATTGATATATCATCTGAGCTTGAATAAAGAACACTTTAATCAGCTATATCATTTGACATATAATCCTAGTCCATAATAATTATTTTATCAGATTTTATCAGTTTATTATTACTTGTAACATTATAGTAATAAGCCCCAGAACTTAGTTTTGAAATATCTATGGTCTGAACACCCTTATTGCCCTTCAGAGTAGTAAGGATAAGCTCATTGCCTTTCATATCAAATATTTTTAGACTATATGTTTGTTTTGGAGGCAAATTATAAGTTATGGATATATGATTCTTTGCAGGGTTTGGAGATAGTGTTATGTCTTCATTTGCAAGATTGGAAAGAGTGCCTTTTACTCTTATGGATTTATTCTCAGGTTCACTTTCTATGTTTACAATAATAGGATGATAATCGGTACGTATTCCTTTAAAATATAGAATTGACTTTGCTTTTGCTCCTATAGCATCATCATGCTCTGCCAAAGACAAAAGAGTTTCTTCACTGAGGTTATGAGCATTTCCCACCTCTTCAACCAAATCTATATATTCTAAATATCTTTCAAGCTGATCAATATAATTTTTGTCGTCTTCTAAAACCGATAAAGATTCTCTTGCTTGAGGATATTCTTGTTTACCTATGTAAGAGTCTGCCAATTCAAATCTTGTTGCAGGACTTTTCATCTCTGATAAAACATTTCTATATTCGTTGATATCTACTCCTAAAGAATCGTTTAGAATAATACCTATTAACGACCTTGAAGCCATCTCTAATTCAGTAAACTTAGCTGAGATATTACTTTCTACACTTGCTCTAAATGTTTTATTCTCCCAACTTTCTTCGATAAGAGATATAGATAAAGGATTTAGATAATGCTCTTCATTGTACATAAACTCTTTAAACTCGTCTTTTTGTGTTGCTTCTGGGTTGGAAAGGAGTATTTCTGTACAAACAGCTAAAGGTAGCTTTTCCCCTTGAACCATTTCTCTTAAAACTTCTACAGAGAGGTAAGGTGATGCTCCTAAATACTCTTCTCTAACAGCCCAAACATCTCCTTCCCAACCTTCTTGTAGTTTGTCTAACAGCTCATCTGTTTGACCTCCATCCAATAGGTTATTATAGTTAAATAAAAGTAGAGCATATTGATTTCTAAGCAAGTCTATGTGATTATACCATTCTGCTTTAGTTCTTGTATTTCCTATAAATCCACAATTATTTTCCTGTGGTGCAATATCTATAAGTTTTATATTATCATTGCATAGGGTTGGCTCTGTGTTTGGAATATTGGAAGCAAAACTATAATAAATTAATGGACAATTCTTATTGCATATATCTATTTCGTTATCAAAGAAAAAGTTTAGTGCTGGAACACTTATTGAACCCTGTTCTTCACAAATACCATAAATATTTGGATTATTAGCATTATGCTTTGTTACATATAGTCCGTAGCGTGAATTACTGAACGAATTGCAATAATAACGTAAACCCACTTTAACTAACTTGTTTTCTTTTCTATTAGTTCCTAATGCCTGAGACCCATCATAAAGATTATTAAACGAATTATTATTAATCAAATTTGGATACTCTCCTGAGTTATTTATATCAACACCTACTGTATTTGCAGGAGGAAAGGATTGGTTAGGGAAAGATATACCATTAAAATCATTATTTTCTATTGTATAACCTGTAGAATAGTCTGAAGAAACTCCAACTGATATAGTCTTTATATAATTAGCGTTAGGATTTACAAAAGGATCAAACTTTGATCTAATATTAAACGTAGAATTTGTAACTTCAAAATCATTAGTAGTTGATGAAAACACTCCACAAGCGTTATAATTAAAAATAGAATTTGTAACATTAAAGGTTTTGCTATTAATTCTACCATTACTTGCTCTTACTCCATAGTCAAGGTTAGTGAACTCACTTTTTTTCATAACTAAATTAGTGCCTTGAACCTCAAATCTACCTGCAACCCTAAAGCCTGCTTCTTCGGAGAGTATCCCATGTGTTAGGATTGTATTTTCTTCTCCATATTCTCCTTCTTTTGAGAAATAGCATTTATTGAACTTAACCCCTGATACATCATACATAGTTACATGGCTTAATTGCTCTTTGTCATGAGCAAAGAGATTTTCATCCCAACTAAAAGTGCAGTTAGTAAATAAACTTTCATTATCTTTTTCATTACTATCTTGATTGACACTTGTATAAGAAAGAAATTCAACACTACGTAAATTATTTCTAAATGTAGTATTTGTTGCTTTTATTATTCCTCCTGTGGTATTCCAATCTCCAGGGTACCATGTAGAAATAGCATTTCTTGCGTTTTCAATAGTTGCATTATTTAACTCAACATATCCTTGATGTTGTTGTGTTTGTGATTGGTTTCTGTCTCCCACTACAAAAATTGCCGCCCAAAACTCGTCAGGACAAGCACTCGTAATAGTACCACCATTAACAATTAACTTAGCATTAGGCTCAACAATAATTTTCGCACCTGGTGCCATACTTAGAGTAGATGTAAGAGTAAGAGTATTACCACTCTTTACTATCACTTCGCCCACAGCAAAAGTGTTGGTATTAATATCTGTGTTAGTATTAATTTCATTTGCAAGTATGTCGCCTCCATTATAGCATTTTGCCATTTGTACTGCAGCATAAGCATCAACCAAACCATAACCCATTTGGTTATTCCATGTTCCATTTGGACGATTAGGATTCACGCTATACGTGTATAAGTCTGGTCTTACCTTTTGAGCAGTAGATTCAATAATATTTCTTACCTCTTGTTGAGTTAAATTTGGATTTACTGAAAGAATTAATGCCGCAACGCCAGAGACTTGTGGAGCGGAGAAAGAAGTCCCATCACTATATGTAAATGCATTTCCTAATGTTGTGCTATAAATATTAACTCCAGGCGCTACAACATCTAAATTTGTTCCATAATTTGAGAAATTTGCTCGGGATAAATTTTGATTAATTGCTCCAACAGCAATCACATTGCTATTGGATGAAGGGAATGATACTTGAGAATTATAATCGTTGCCTGACGCACAAATAACAATGACATTATTATTTATTGCATACTGTATTGCATCTTCAATAGCGGAAGAGGGAGAAACAGTCAAACTTAATTGTACTATTCTAGCTCCATTATCTACAGCATCAATTATTGCATCATCTAATACTGATGAGATTGGAGCGTTCACACCAATACAGTATGGCAATATTCCTACACCAGATGTCTTACTTCCTCCTGCTATACCTGCTATACCAAAATTATTATTAGTTTTTGCACTGACTATTCCGGCAACAAAAGTACCATGATAATTAGATGTTCTAACATCATTATTATTGTATGCATAGTTCCAGCCTTTCCAATCATCTATAAGTCCATTATTGTCATCGTCCAATCCGTTTCCTGTAGATGGGTTGTTTTCAATAGTCCATACATCTTCATTTGAATTAATACTAATGTTTTGGTAAGAATCATTTCCTATGCCCAGATCATAATGCTCCCAGTCTGTACCAGAATCTAATACCGCAACTTTTATATTAGAATTTCCTCTAGTAACATCCCAAGCATTAAAAGCATTAATAACATGTAGATACCACTGTTTATTTAGAAACTCATCATTGCTTGTATTGTATTTGCCAATAGTACTAAATTCAATTTTTATTATTGTACTATCTTTTTCTAAGAAAGAAATAAAAGTTTCAAAAGAAATATTATTAGGAACTTTCACTCCATATATCCTAGTTTGTTCATTCTAACAGAGGAATATGAAGACTTCACTGCTTGAGTATTATTTGTTTTAACTGTTAAAACTGTAGTATCAACACTATAATCGTATCCTAAATAATTCACTTTATATTTATCATTTATCTTTAGTAACTCCTGTGATAATTTATTATTTTGAGAGAAAGAATTAATCGCAGAAGAAATCAATAAAATTATTACAAATCTTTTCATAAGGCATTAATTATTAAAGTTAATAACAAACAAAACATTTTGATTAAACTTAGGATAAACACCCCAAAAATACAAATTCTTAAGAGCGGTATAACCTGTTTCACTTACATATACATTAACTTCATATTTGTATGATGAATTTAGGTTGTCATAATACAAATAATTTGAAAGAATATCACCTGAAGTATTAGGAGAAACAACTTTACCCCATATTATACAATTATTATCCAAGTCTATATTCACATCAGAATTTAATCCTAAAGCAAAAAGACCTTGCATGTCGTTAATTATATGAAATAATGTATCGCCCTGCATTTGTCTAATGGTCGTATTTTTATCAGAGAAAATACTATCTAAGGTAAGCTTGGCATCATTATCCACCACAACTTCATTTACAATAGTAGTATGTTCCTGTTCTTTTTCGTTGTCGCCATCCTTCTCCTCACAAGCCGAGAAGAAACCAATACTTAAAAGTGCTACGACCACTATGGCAACGGCACTTAACTTTGAAAACTTGTTTTTCATAAAGCTTTACTTTTTTGTTATTAATAATTTTCTCTTGCAGAGTTTTATTTCTACTGCAAACTAAACAAAAACAAGATTTATCATCAATTCTTCTAAAACAAAACATTGACTTTATTTATCTGAATGGTTTTAGTCTTATCCATTATTGACTTTAAAACTTCTCCTTTCGTTTTGATTTAATGGGTTAATAACTGCGATTACTTCCTTTTTCCATTTGAAAAATGAATATAATCCTAATTGTTTTGTCAAAAAACTTGATGATATATATCTTGTCGATTTTGTTTTAATGAGAAAATGTATAATGAAACAGAGAAAGGAAGCATTAGTCCCTGTTTTGTAAAACGGAGAGTTTGTAGAAATACCACTTAACTTACTTATGTTTTTTATAGACATAATCCAGTATCTTTTAGTCTTTATTCAAAGTGCAATTATACAATTATTTTTTGAACCTACCAAGCTTTTAGCAGAAATATTCTGATTTATTTTCGTTTTTCTGTGTAAATGTCTATCTATCTGCATATTAGCCCCTGTTGGTTTGTCTTGCAATTTTGTCTGAACCGCAGATGTAATGGATAAGAACGGATGAAACGGATGCAAAGCCCTTATGGGTTGTTGATTTGTTTAGGTGTTGATGCGTTGATTTGTTTAGTCGTTTAGCTGTTCAGGATAATGTTTGATACACTGAGAATGTTGCTATATTCGGCAATGCTTCATTCTTCGACAAATGCTAGTCCCGTAGGGACGGAATGTTGGTAGCAATCAGTGATACACACTCTTTTCTCCACGTCTAAGTCCCGTAGGGACAATATGTTGGTATTGAGTATTGAAATTAAGGATTGTGTTAATATGTTCTTAAAATCATGTTGTTTTTATTGAGATTATCACTTAAAAATTAAGGATTAGGATGGGTGTAAAATGAGTTCGCAGGTCGGTTGACTGACCTCCGAAGTCAGTAAATTGTCCTTTTACGACGGTTTTCTGACTTCCCAATTCATTTCGATATCTGTGGATAATAATATCCTTATCTCTCGATGATATTGACGTTTATATGAAATTTGAAAATTTGGTTATAGGGTGTGCCTATTTATGGCAAGGGTAGAAGAGAGGATTTGAGGCTTTTAAGAAATGCCTCCGCTTAATTGTTAATTTAAATCTTGAGAAATGCTTTGAATTTGGGCTGATATTCTCTGTTTTTGATGAAACGTTTCTAGAAATAGAGATTAGGCTTTGGGAGATATGGATAAATAAAAGCTCTACTCTGGTATATAGGAAATCATCCCTGCTTTCTGTATTGGAAAACAGAGGCTCTCTGCTTAGGTATAGCGAGAGAGTCGCAAGGATTAGTCCGTAAATGATAATTATCTCAATCATATTTCTTCTATTCAATATTAGGCAGGTTTATTCCTACCAATCAATATGCAAATATACAAAGAATATCTTTAATAACCAAGCTATTAGAAGGAAATATAGGAGGGTTTTATTCTTCTCTGGGGAATAAATTATTATTCTCCGATAAGGAGGGATTTTAAAGGTGGAAAACTTTTCGCTATTGAGCTGGTTAATGCTATGGGTTAATATAGTTTTCTATTAATAGCAACAAAGGCGGGGGTTTTGCGTTTAATCAATTAATCGGTATTTTACTGAAGTTTGAGATATATGGTGATTGATAAAAAACAAGGGCTTTTTGTGTTCGACCTGATTGCGATAATGGTGTTTGCTCTGGGACTCGTCCTATCCAAATTCATGGTTAATCTCGGGATGGTGCTTTTCGCTACGCGAGTAATCCTTTCTGGTCGCCAGAAGATTAAGGAGGGCTTTGAGAGAAGTAAATGGATGATATTGGTTTTGGTTTCTTTCTACCTCCTCAATGTCTTAGGCTCTCTATGGTCGGAGGATATTAGATACCTCCTCTACGACCTTAACAAAAAGCTCCCACTCCTTATTGTCCCTATCTCAATTGGCCTTATTTCTCCTTTGGACAAAAGGGTTATTAGACTTGGCTACGCTGCATATATCCTAGCTTTGCTTGCGGGGGTGGGCATTGGGACCTATAACTATATCATCCAGGAAAATCCTAATACAAGAAGCCTTATCCACTCTCTTTCCCATATTAGGTTTGCCCTCAATCTTAGCTTCGGTATTCTTAGCCTCTCTTATTTTTATATTAAGAGTATGCTTTATTCCAAGAGGTTTTATAGGCAGGCTATACCTTTTGTTTTGGCTTGGTTCTTGCTCTATATGTTTGTTTCGCAGTCCTTTACTGGGCTTTTTATATTGTTTTCCTTCCTTGTTTTATATATTCCATACTATATCTATAAGCATAATAAGGGCTATAAGTCCATATTGATTCTTTCTTCTTATTCCCTGGTTATTATTGGCTCTGTCTTCTATATCAAGAAACAATACGATAACTTCTTTACTCCCAACTCTATTTATTCCGAAATTGAGGCTGGTCCAAGGGGTGAGAATAGATGTATTGAGAATGGTAATTATATCTACGACCATATTTATATTGAAGAGATTTTGGGAGGATAGGACGGGACTATCGGCTTTTGCGAGCTTAGACTCCAATAATACCGAGATTGCTTATGTGGATATATTGGTTAGGTATATGAATTCCATTCATCCCATAAAAGACTCCCTTAGATTTGCTCAGCTTACTGACTCTGATATCGATAATATAAAGGCTGGGATTAGTAATAGGGTCTATATGGAGAAGTTTTCGATTAGGCCGAGGCTTTATAGGCTTTTCTACCAGATTGAGGTCTTTAATAAGCTTGGTAGGGTAGGGGGCTTTTCGGAGATTCAAAGGATTGAGCTTTGGAAAAACTCATTTTCAATTATCAAAGACAATCCTATAATAGGTATAGGAACGGGGGATATTGCTAAGGAGTTTGAAGAAAGGCTTGAGGCTAGGGGTTCGGAGCTTAGTGGCTCGGGTCTTAGGGCTCATAATCAATACCTAACGGTTTGGATATGCTTTGGGCTTATTGGTTTTTTGGTCTTTATGTTTTGGCTAATCTATCCCGGTATCAAAACAGGGCTTTTCTCTTCCTTCCTCTATATTGCTTTTTTCTATATCTCAGTGGTTTCCATGCTTAACGAAGACACGCTGGACAATCTCTTGGGGATAATGTTCTTTATCTTTATACAGTCTATTTTTGTATTCAATTCGGATATTATTTTGGGGAGATTGGAGGGTGATGAAAATAAATAGTAAATTTGCAGGATGAATTTCGAATGGTTTTTTGCTCGTAGGCTGGTAAAGAAAAAGGATAAGACTTTTTCAAAGCCCATTATAGCCATTGCAGTCCTTAGTATATGCTTGGGGGTTGCGGTAATGTTGATTTCTATTTCTGTTCTCCAGGGCTTTAAGTCGGAGATTAAGGAAAAGATTATTGGCTTTGGTTCTCATATTCAAATCCTTCCATTCCAAAACTATAATGCCTACGAACCCATCCCTATTAGCCTTAGCTCGGAGGAGAGGGAGGCTATAGCTTCTCACTCCAATATCAAATCCATTAATCCCTTTATTACCAAGGGTGGGCTGATTAAGACTAGGGAAGACTTTCAGGGCGTCCTCCTAAAGGGTATTGATAAGGACTATGATAGTAGTTTCTTCCACAACTACTTGATTGAGGGAAGGTTTCTCGACAATTCCAATCCCAATGAGGTGGTTGTTTCAAGGCAGATTGCAAATAATCTCGGCCTAAGCCTAGGTGATAAGCTTAGAATCTATTTCTATTATAACGAAAACTATAGGGTAAGGGCCTTGGAGATAATAGGTATATACGAAACGGGGCTGGGCCTATACGATGAGAAGATAATTATCTGTGATATTAATCAAACAAGGGTTTTGAACTCTATGCAAGGGGATGAGGTTGAGGGTTATGAGCTTGTTCTCCATGATTTTTCCAAGTTGGATGAGACTTCTAATTATGTATACTCAAACCTAGACTATGATAAGTCGATAATGGATATAAAGACCATTGAGCCGAGTCTGTTTTCTTGGCTGGAGCTTTTGGATAATAATGTTATTGTGATTTTGATTATTATGTCATTAGTTACTATAGTAACCATTACCTCAACTCTTTTGATTATAATCTTTGAGGAGACCCAGACCATAGGTGTCCTAAAGAGCTTGGGGGCTCAAAATAAGGCAATTATAAAGATATTCCTTTATAATGCTCTCAACGTTGTAGTAAAAGGGCTGATTTATGGTAACCTCCTTGCTTTGACTCTTGGGTTTGTCCAAGATAAGTACAAGATTTTCAAGCTAGATCAAGAGAGTTACTATCTAAGTTCTGTGCCTATCGAAATCTCTATGTCTCAAATATTATTGGTCAATATTGGCTCAGTAATTATCTGTATGCTAGCTCTATTAATTCCTGCAAGAAGTATATCAAAAATCAGCCCTATCAAAAGTATTAGATTCGACTAAGATATCTTAGTGATTCTTTTTCTTGTCTTTGTTTTTCTCAATCTGTGCTCTAATGGCATCTATACACTCTTGTATGCCCTGCTCGAAGCTGTCAGCCCTTTTCGATGCAAAGAGGTCGTTTCCTTTGATCAAAAGCCTAATCTCAGCAACCTTATTATTTGGGTTTTCTGGTATATCTACCTTTAGCGTTACTTCAGCACCCAAGCTTTCGGGTGCAAACTTGCTTAATTTCCCTACCTTATCATTAATAAATGTTTCTAGTTTTTGGTCAGGATTAAATCTTACTGCATTAATCTTAATGTTCATATAACCTCCTTGTTTTAATTTATAAGTTATTTATTTATTATTATTTGTTTCTAGGATGGGTCTGCTTATAGACTCGCTTTAGCTTTTCAAGAGAGTTATGAGTATAGACCTGGGTTGCCCTAAGGTCGGTATGTCCTAATAATTCCTTGATATCCATAATATCAGCACCTTCATCAAGCAAATGAGTTGCAAAACTATGTCTAAGAACATGGGGTGAGGTCTTCTCTGCATTAGCTGCTCTAAGCTGCATTTTGATAGCATGATAAACGGAGTTGCCGCTTATTTCCTTACCCTTTCTACTAATAAACAAAGAACCTGAATTATTGTTCAATTTTTTTTTCTCTATTATATGTTTTTCTATTTTCTCTCTTAGGCTCCCATGAATTGGTATTATTCTTTCCTTCCTTCTCTTACCAAATACCCTAATGGTGTTTTGGCCTAGGTCTATATCTTTTTCCCTTAGATTGCTTAGCTCCGACTTCCTCATCCCTGTGGCATAGAATAGCTCGAGTATAAGCCTGTCCTGTCTTGCAAAGAAATCGTCCTCCACCTCCGAATTAATTATTCGAAGTAGCTCTTTTTTCTGTACAAATGTGGGTAGTCTTTTTGGGAGTTTAAACTGCTGTATGCTAAGGCTTGGATTTGTTTCAATATGCCCCATCTTAAACATATAGCGAAGATAGGACCTTAGAGACGAAAACATTCTATTAATTGACCTTGGGCTTAGCCCCTCTTCTCTTAGGTTCACCATCCATGAGCGAATAATTTCGCTGCTTATATCCTTTGGGTTTTGACTATTATACACCTCCTCCATATAGGCCCTAAACCTTATTAGGTCGCGGCTATAGGCGCTTATGGTTTCGTCAGAAAAGCCTCTTTCCTTGTCTATATATGAGATGAAGTCTTGGATTTTCATGGTGTAAAGATACAAAAAAAGACTCAAGATAACGAGTATCTCAAGTCTTTTTGGTCTATGACTAGAAGAATGCTTAGTTATCTAGTTCTGCTTGACGAAGCTTCTGTACGTAGATAGCCTTCTTCTTACGTTCTCTGTTTATTTCAGAAGGTTTTTGAAAATGTTTGCGTGAACGCAGTTCGCGAACCACACCGGTTCTCTCAAACTTTCTTTTTAATCTCTTGAGAGCTCTTTCAATGTTTTCACCCTCTTTTAATGGAACGATAATCATAATTAATACCTCTTTCTTTTAAATTTAAATTTGTAATTATTCTCTTTAAGAGTGTGCAAAGATACGAATAATCTTTTAATTAGCAAGTTTTCCTCGAAGTTTTTCTAAAATCCACTCGGGGCATCGTGTTGGTCTTCCGCTGTTTTCATCAATGAAGCCAAGCATATTATAGCCCGTACTAAGGACCCTCTCTTCGCCTTCTGCCTCTAGCCTAATCAATTCGTAGTCGAATCTAATCTTGGCCTTAGGCGTCTCTTTGACAGTTGTTCTAATAATTATCTCGTCATCGTAGTAGGCAGGGCATATATACTTACAGCCTTGCTCCACCATTGGCATCATTATTCCCCTGTCTTCAATTTCCTTATAGCTTAAGCCGAGATTTCTCATCAATTCATTCCTTCCAATCTCAAAGAAGCGGAAATAGTTGCTATTATGCATTATGCCCATCTTGTCAGTGTCCACGTAGTTGACCCTTTGAACATAATCGAATGTATAACTCATATCTAAAACTTATTACCTAATACTAAAAAAGCCATCTTCGAATAATGTTTTCGAAGATAGCTGAAATTAAAGATTATAAAAGCAATATCTCTTAGAGCTTTAAATAGCCTTTTGCGACAGCTTCGTCAATGCAAGCTAATAAACCTTTCTTGTTTATTTTGCGCATTCCTGCTGCCGATACTTTTAGTGTTATCCACAAATCTTCTTCTGGAATATAGAATTTCTTGGTATGAAGATTTGGATAGAACTTCCTCTTTGTCTTAATATTAGAGTGAGAAACCTTATTCCCTGTCATCACTCTCTTTCCTGTTATTTCACAAACCTTAGCCATCTTATTTATCTGATTTAATGTTATATTTATCTCCAAATGGAGTGCAAATTTCGGTATAATTCTTGGATTGACCAAATTATTCGAAGAAATTTATTATTTTTGCAACCTATACTAATGAAAATAGATAAGGAAATGAATAGAAAACAAGCTTATATACTACCAATAATAATGGCCACCGTCCTATTTCTCTTTTCTTCTTGTAAGGATGATGGATTAGAGTTTGATAATAGTGGTAGCACAAGCAATGCCGATGTGTTTAGATTGGAAGAGGCTGTGGCTGGAGCGGAAAATATGATTAGTGATGTTATCCACTTGGTTCAGCTAGGAATTGACGATGAGTCGGTCTTTTCTTCTTCTGAGTGGCCTATAATCCAAAAGGAGTCAAGCGGCTATCCCCTTAGGCTAAGCCTAGACTTTGGTAGTGATACCAGCGAAAACTTCGACTACCGTTATAGGTCTGGTAAGATTATCGCCAATATATCTTCTCATTGGAAGGACTCTCTTTCGATTATGACTATTGAGCTAGACGATTACTATGTTGCAACCAAGACTCCTTACTATGTGGATGGGGTAAAGAAATACTATGTGGCAGAGCTTGGAGGAGAGATGGAGATTAGGGTAGAGAATAAGGGATTAACCACTGTAGACAACGAGAGATTTAAGACACAGCATATAATTATTGACTCAGGCAAGGCCTATAATTCTCGTGGAAGCATAGGTTTTAGAACCAGTCGTGAGACCTATTATATACAGGGCTACGATAGTCCAGAGCATGATGACGATAATACTAGGAATGTGATTCATTCTGACGGTTATGCCTTCGACGATAAACATAGCTATACATGGTCTAGTCGCAACCCTAGCTTCCAAGACGAAGGACTTCCTTATTTTGGATATAATAGGTCGTGTCCTTGGGCAATATCTGGGGATATTAGGCTTGACTACGAAAACAATACCAACCAACAAAAGCGTAAATCCCTTATTAATTTCGGTCCTGCTAATCAGACAAGCTGCGAAAACAATGCAAGCTATTCTGTGGGTGGTATAATAATTGCAATCACATTGCCGTAAATCATTTATAAACCGTAAATAAACTAGTATGAAAATAAGATTTAGATATTTAGCACTAATAATGCTTAGCTTTGGAATGCTATCCTGTGTAACTCAGAGGGAATATGCTGAGCTAGAACAAGAGAACCAAAAGAACCTATCAGAAGCTGAGAGGCTTAAATGGGAGGTTGCCAACCTTATGACTAAGAATAAGTCTTTGACCAATGACCTTAGCAGCTCGCAGTCCCAAGCAAGTAGCTATGCAACTGAGGCAGAGAATCTTTCTAGGGAATTAAGCAATCTAAGAAAGACAATGGAGATCTTAGAAAATGATATTGAAGAATGTAACCAAAGAAATAAGGAGGCCTTGGCTTCAAAGAGTCAAGACCTAGAAAAGCTTTCCAATGACCTTCTAAGCGCTAGGTCTGCACTCAACACTAGGGCCGAAGAGCTAACCGAAAAAGAGGAGAGATTTAGAGAACTAAGGCAGGAGTTTGCCGAGAAAGAGCAGAGGCTTAAGGAGCTTGAAGCAGCCTTGGAGGCAAAGCAGAACGAGGTTAATAATATCCATAATATGATAAGCAACGCCCTATTAGGCTTTAAGGATAAGGGCTTGGAGATTACCAATAAGGACGGAAGGGTCTATGTTTCTATGGACGAAAAGCTATTATTTAAGAGTGGTAGCTGGCAGGTGGGTAGGGAAGGTGTTGCAGCTCTAAAAGAGATTGCAGTAGTCTTGGAGAATAATCCTGATATTACCGTAATGGTCGAAGGCCATACCGATAATGTCCCTCTAAGAAGCAGTCAGCAAGTCAGAGACAATTGGGACCTTAGCGTAATGAGAGCAACCTCAATTACCAAAATCCTATTAAGCTCTGCAATGATATCTCCAGAAAGAGTAATCCCATCGGGTAGGGGAGAGTATAGCCCTATAATGCCGAACGACACCCCTGAGGGTAGGGCCAAAAACCGTAGAACGGAGATTATCCTAACCCCAAAGGTGTCGGAACTATTAGAGATTTTAGACTAATAATTAAATAAAAGGATTATAATTCTTTTCATGCTTAATACTGGTGTTTGGTCCATGACCGCAGATACACACAGTATTAGGCGGAAGAGTAAATAGTTTGTTATGCACACTCGACCTAAGGAGGTTATAGTCTCCTGTTGGTAGGTCTGTTCTTCCTACACTTTCGTAGAATAATATATCTCCAACCACCACCGTCTCTTCATCCTTCGAATAAAAGCTTAGGCTTCCATCACAATGGCCTGGGGTAGACAAAACCTCTAGCTCAGAGTTACCATAAGCTATCTTATCACCTTCTTTGATATAGGTCTTTCTTAGATTATTAATTCCCCTTACATCAAAGCCCATAATATCGGCCTGAGCCTCGGCTGTTCTTAATATCTTTTCGCCGTCCTCATCCATCTCAATTGCAAGACCAAAGGTTTCGGAAGCCCATAGAGCCCCGCAAACGTGGTCGATATGAGGATGGGTAAGAACTAGTCTAACTATCTTTATATTATTATCTTCTATATACTTAAGCAATTCCTGCTTCTCGTAGTCTCTTTGAACCGCTACATCAATCAATACACCCTCTTTGGTCTCATCATAAATCAAAGTGGAATTAACCTCGAAATGGTTATGTACAAATGTCTTTATCATATTAGTTTAAAATTGAATTTAAGTTTGCAAATATAATACTTTTATTTTCTATTCTGGATCAACATCAATGTTTATCCTTAGGGTGGAATGCTGGGATAAGAACCTATCAGAAAGCTTTTTGATTTCAAGCTTTGCCTTGCTTTGGCTCTCGTTTCTTTCTAGCTTAATCAAAAAATTCTTGGTAAAGGTGTTCTTTATTCTTGCAATAATAGGATATTCCGGACCTAGTATCCTTCCACCAAATATCTTTCTTAGTTCATAATTATACTCTTGGCTAATCTCCTCCAGCCTATTCCTATTCCTATTTAATAGCCCAATCCTAATCAGCCTTATAAATGGAGGATACCTAAACACCTCCCTATCCAATATCTGAGATTTATAGACCTCTTGATAGCTTTTGTTTACTATGGTCTTCATAGCCCTATGGTCTGGGTTTTGGGTCTGGATAATCACTCTGCCTTGCTTATGTCCCCTTCCTGCTCTTCCCGAAACCTGAGTAATAATAGCGTATGCCTTTTCGATGGAGCGAAAGTCGGGATAGTGGATGAGATTATCTGCATTTAATATCCCTACAAGGCTAACATTCTCAAAGTCCAGCCCCTTTGTAATCATCTGCGTACCCACCAATATATCTATATCCCTCTTTTCGAACCTAGATATAATCTCTTCATATTTATACTTGGCTCTAGTAGTGTCGAGGTCAAGCCTTTCCACCCTAGCTTTTGGAAAATAGACCTTGATTTCTTCTTCCACCTGTTGGGTACCAAATCCCTTCATAGCAATCATTGGTGAGCCACATTCAATACAGGCTTGGGTTAAAGGCTCCGAATAAGAGCAATAATGACATTTAAGAAGGTCGGAGTTCTTATGGTAGACCAAAGACACATCACAGTTCTTACATTCTGGTATTGCAGAGCAGGTCTCACAGACCAGATTAAGAGCAAAGCCCCTTCTGTTTTGGAATAGCATAACCTGTTCCTTATTCGAAAGGGAGTTCTCTATCTCATTTAATAACTCCTTGGTAAATAATGAATGGAGGCTGCCTTCCTTCCTCGACTTTCTAATATCAGAAAGGATGATTTCGGGAAGCTTAGCCCCATAATACCTCTTATTCAATTCATATAGCTTATATCTTCCCGTAACTGCATTATGGTAGGTCTCTATGCTAGGAGTTGCAGAGCCGAGTATGGTTTTTGCACCGTATATACTAGCAAGCATTATGGCTGAGTCCTTGGCATTATATCTAGGTGATGGGTCGAATTGCTTATAAGAGCTATCATGTTCTTCATCAATAACCACTAGGCCGAGGTCGTGGAAAGGCAGGAATATACTAGAGCGAGAGCCAAGTATAATATCATATCTCTTATCGTCGTCTCCAAGCTTATAATCCCCCGAAACCTTATAGAATATCTCTTCTTGTTCGTCCCTTGAGAACCTAGAATGATATACTCCAATCCTACTACCAAAATACTTCGAAAGCCTTTGAATCAAATAGGTGGTTAGAGCAATCTCAGGCAGAAGATATAAGACCTGCTTCCCAATCGAAAGAGCATGGTCTATGGCCTTAATGTATATTTCAGTCTTTCCACTACCCGTAACGCCGTGTATTAGGCTAATAGGCTCCTTGTCCCAGGTCTCAATCATATTATCGAAGATTGCCTTCTGCTCATTATTCAATAGTATAGAGTCAGGGCTTAGTTTCGACTCCCTAGTCTCTAGTCTAGAACCTAGCTTGTCTTCTACTTCAAATACATTCTTTTTTAAAAGTGTTGTAAAAGAGTTAGGATTAAACCCCGCTTCAATATCTAGCTCCTTTTTAGGCACTTCCGAGTCTCTTCCCTCTGTTTTGGATAAGAATGTAAGGAGGGTATTTAGTTGTTTTTCGTTTCTAGCATTAGACTCAAGCTCTGCAAATAGTTCTTTTAGTTTCTCTTCGTTTCTATATTCTTCGCTTAGCCTAATATAGGTCTCCTTCTTAGGCTTTCTAGTATCCCTAAATTTCTCTTGGCTAACTAGTATATTCTTTGTAATTAGGTCGTTGACCCTTGTAAAAAGGTTTTTCTTATTTAGCTTTTTCTCAATCTCCTCAATACTTATTCCCTTGCTAAAATCCATAACCAGATTCAATATCTCAACCTCATTATCATCTAGGTTGGAGATATCACCGCTAAACTCGAGATGAACATGGATTAGGGTCTGGCTTCTAAGCCTAAGATTGGAAGGAAGTGCAGCAATCATCACCTCTCCAATAGAGGACATATAATAAGAAGAAATCCATTTCCAAAACCTTAGCTGCTTTTCGGAGATTATAGGCTTTTCGTCCAAGATATAAAGAATATACCTAATGGACTTAAACTCGGGGGTCTCGGTTGTAATGCTTTCTACAAGACCGCTATACAGCCTCTTCCTACCAAGAGGAACCACCACCCTCTGACCAATACATACCCTATCCTCCCATTCCCTTGGCACCCTATAGGTATAGGTCATATTAAGGTTGAGGGGAAGGATTATATTTACATAAACAGAAGAATTATCCTTAGAACTATCACTCATGTTTTTTGGCCCTATTCCATATTTCATCCATCTCCTCTAGGCTGGTTTCAGTAATATTCTTGTTCTCAGCCTCAAGGGTGTCTTCAATAAATCTAAATCTCTTAATAAACTTTCTATTAGTCTTTTCCAAGGCAAGCTCTGGGTCTACATCTACAAATCGGCTATAATTAATCAAAGAGAACAAGAGGTCTCCAAACTCTTCCTCAATCCTTTCCTTATCGCCTTTCTCAACCTCAGCCCTAAACTCCGAGGTCTCTTCCTCCACTTTTGCCCAAGCGTCTTCGGCCCTAGCCCAATCGAAGCCTACTCCCTGCACCTTTTCCTGTATCCTATATGCCTTAATCATAGCTGGCAGCCCCTGAGGGACTCCCGAAAGAACAGATTTCTTGCCTTCTTTAAGCTTAATTTCTTCCCAGTTTTCGGCTACTGCATCAGAGTCATCTGCCTTGGTATCAGAGTAGATATGGGGATGGCGTCTAATTAGCTTTTGGTTCAAAGAATCAATTACATCCTTGATATCGAACCTATCCTCTTCATTTGCAATCTTTGAATAGAATACAATATGAAGCAATATATCTCCAAGCTCTTTCTTTACCTCCTCATAGTCCATTTCCACAAGAGCATCACTTAGCTCGTAGGTTTCTTCTATGGTTAGGTTTCTAAGGCTTAGAAAGGTCTGCTCCCTATCCCAAGGACATTTCTCTCTTAAATCATCTAATATTCCTAGTAGTTTACTAAAGCTCTCCAAAGCTTGCTTATATCTATTGTCTTTACTCATGTTTTAATTTGTTTTTGGTGTTTGGCTTTTGGGGATTAACCTTTCACTTTTCACTTATAACTCCTAACTCCTAACTCCTAACTCCTAATTCCTAACTCCTAATTCCTAACTCCTAATTCCTAATTATCAAACTCGCATACTCCCCAATCTCCTTCCCGCTATGCTCAAGCATACATCTAAAATGCTTTTTAGGACATTCATCGAATCCAATCCTAGAGCATGGTCTGCATTTCAGGTCTTTTATTTCAAATATCTTGGTCTTACTCCCTGTGTCTCTTGGCATATAGGGATGGAGTCCAAACTCTGGCACTGTATTTCCCCAGATGCTAATTATATCCTTATTAAGGGCAGATGCAATATGCATAAGTCCTGTATCGGAAGTGATTACCAAAAGGCTTTTATCTATTATTGCAGATGATTGGTTTAGATTATATTTTCCGCAGGCGTTATATATCTTTTTCTCTCTGTTTTTATCCGCATCATCCCCAATGGCTCTTATGACCTCTTCGGCTTTTAGCCCATCGTTTCCATCTCCCAAAATCACTATTGGCCTATCGATATGCTTGCAAATCTCAATCATTAGCTCCTTCGGTATCTGCTTGGTAAAGTGCTTGGCTCCAGCCACAAGGGCTATATAACCCTCTTCAAAGCCTTCGGGTAGCGTAAACTCATAGTCTTTTTCGCTTAAGAAATAGTCCAATCCCTCTCCATCATTCTCTACTCCAAGCTTCCTGCCCGTCTTTATATGAAGGTCTGCAATATGCTCTACACTAGCCTTCCTAAGCTTTAGCCCCACCATAAAGCTCTTCTTTATTGAGCCCTTCCTAACCCTAGCCCAAGGTCTCCTTAGTCTAATAGCGAATAGTATAGACAAAATCTTGCTATGAGAGTCAATAACAAAGTCATAGCCCTCCTGCTTAAGCATGGAAAGGGTGGAGGAAAAGCTTCCTTCATAAGGGATTACCCTATTGATATAAGGATTATTCTCTAGTATAATAGAGTTCTCTTTCTTTGTAAGAAAATCAATCTTCCAGCTTGGATTGGTCTTTTTTAGGTTTCTTATAAGAGCAGTGGTTAGAACTATATCACCAATTGAGCTAAACCTAATAATTAGAATCCTTAAGCCTTGCTTATCAACCCTTTTTCTCATAACCTACTCTTAACCAACGCTCCCCTCGAGACTAATGGATAAGAGCTTCTGTGCCTCAGCCGCAAACTCCATCGGAAGCCTATTTAGGACCTCTTTGGCATAGCCATTAACAATCAGCCCAATGGCACCCTCTTGGCTAATCCCTCTCTGTGTTGCATAGAATAATTGGTCTTCTGAAATCTTGGAGGTGGTGGCCTCGTGTTCTACTATCGATTTTTGGTTATCATTCCTAATATAAGGGAAGGTATGAGCCCCACATTTGTCTCCAAGCAAGAGGGAGTCGCATTGTGAGAAATTCCTAGCACCTGTTGCTCCCTTAGCAATCCTAACTAAGCCCCTATAGGTGTTCTGGCTTCTTCCTGCCGATATACCCTTGCTAATTATAGTACTCTTGGTGTTCTGACCAATATGAATCATCTTGGTACCTGTGTCGGCTTGCTGCTTACCATTGGTAACTGCCACGGAATGAAACTCTCCAATAGAATTATCCCCCTTGAGTATACAGCTAGGGTATTTCCATGTAATGGCAGAGCCTGTCTCAACCTGGGTCCAAGATATCTTCGAGTTATTTCCCTTACATATTCCCCTCTTAGTAACGAAATTATAGACACCACCGCTTCCGTCTCTTTCGCCTGGATACCAGTTTTGAACAGTGGAATACTTAACCTCCGCATCCTTCATAGCCACAATCTCTACAATGGCGGCATGGAGCTGGTTCTCATCCCTTTGAGGAGCAGTACAACCCTCCATATAAGACACATAAGAGCCTTCGTCCGCAATTATTAATGTCCTTTCGAACTGACCAGTATTGGATGCATTAATCCTAAAATAGGTCGATAGCTCCATAGGGCATCTAACTCCTTTTGGAATATAGCAGAAGCTACCATCGCTAAAGACTGCAGAGTTAAGGGCAGCAAAATAATTATCACTTGCTGGCACCACAGACGCCATATACTGCCTTACTAGTTCGGGGTGGTTTTGGACGGCCTCCGAAAAAGAACAGAATATAATCCCAAGCTCTTCAAGCTCCTTGCTAAATGTGGTCTTAACAGATACACTATCCATTACCGCATCCACAGCAATCCCACTTAGGTTTCTGGTGTCGTCTAGGTCCACGCCCAGCCTTGCAAATGTATCCATAAGCTCTGGGTCTATCTCTCCCGACTCGTCCTTTTCATCATAGAGCTTTGGTGCTGCATAATATATAATATCTTGGAAATCAATATCAGGTATATCTAGATTAGCCCATGTAGGCATCTCCATCCTAAGCCATTTCCTATAAGCATCCAGCCTAAACTCCAAAAGCCATTCCGGCTCATTCTTCATCTTGGATATATATCTAACAACGTCCTCACTAAGACCTTTCTCAATTGTCTTGGTCTCAATTTCGGTAGTGAAGCCATACTTATACTCCTTAGTAGTAAACTCTTGAATTATCTCTTTTTCTTCCATTGCCATTTCTCTAATTAGTTTGCAAATTTACAACTTAATTTAGACCTTAGTAAATAAAATCCTATTAAAAAGGTCTTTTTACAATCAAATCGTCCACTAGAAACAACAAAGAATCCGAATAAAAGTTTGGTTATTGTATTTTTTCTAGTCTTTTAGCCCATTTAAAAAAAAGATTCTATATTTGCAGAGAGAATAAATAGAATAAAGCAAAATAATATAATGAGAATACTAAGAAAGATATTCAACCCTAAGCATAAGCCGATAAAGCATAATTTCGAGCTGTTTAGATATATTGGTCCAGGCCTATTAATAACAGTGGGCTTTATTGACCCAGGGAATTGGGCCTCGAATATTGCCGCGGGTAGTATGTTTGGTTATTCTCTACTTTGGGTAATAACCCTTTCGACCATAATGCTAATCATACTCCAGCATAATGCCGCACACTTAGGTATAGTTACTGGGAAATGCCTTAGTGAGAACGCCACAGAACACCTTCCAAAGCGGGTGCATAGGCCTGTTCTAATATCTGCCATGGTTGCCTCAGCCTCCACCTCCCTAGCCGAAATCCTTGGAGGAGCCATTGCCCTAAAGATGCTATTCGATATCCCAATCATATTCGGTTCCATAATCATATTCCTTACTTCCACATTATTGCTATTCACCAATTCTTATTCGAGGATGGAGAAATGGATAGTAGCCTTTGTGTCTCTAATAGGGTTTAGCTTTATCTATGAGCTTTATATTCCCGAAGTAATTATAGACTGGCCAGAGGCCTTTCGCTCATGGGTAACGCCGAGCATCCCCGAAGGGTCTATGATATTTATAATGAGTGTGCTAGGAGCAGTGGTTATGCCACATAATCTCTTTCTTCACTCCGAAATTATACAGAGTAGGCAGTGGAATTTGGAAGACGATAAGGTGATAAAGAGGCAGCTTAAATACGAGTATATCGAAACCATATTCTCCATGGTAATTGGTTGGGCAATCAATAGCGCCATGATAATCCTAGCAGCAGCCGTCTTCTTTAAGAATAATATTATAGTAGAAGAGCTAGAAGAAGCCCAAGCAATGCTAATCCCTCTCCTTGGCAATGCTGCATCCAATATATTTGCAATAGCCCTACTACTTGCGAGTATATCCTCCACCATCACCTCAGGAATGGCAGGGGGTTCCATCTATGCAGGCATATTCAATGAGCCATATAATATCAAAGACCCTCATAGTAAGTGGGGAGTCTTCCTATCCTTTTTCGTAGGCTTATTGGCCATATTCTTTATCAAGAATCCTTTTATGGGATTGATTTATTCCCAGACTCTACTTAGCATACAGCTACCCATAACCATAATCCTCCTTATCTACCTGACCTCCTCAGAGAAGGTAATGGGGAAATATGCCAATTCGAAGCTAAATAAGATTATACTTTGGGCAATTGCTGTAATCATTATTATTCTAAATATCGTTCTAGTATTTTTGGAAGTAAAGGGATTTCTAGCCTAAAACCCATTATTTATTAGAAAATAATCAATAATAAAATCGGCTTGAAAAAGAGTTTTATCGAGGAATAATAAATTATCTTCCGATAAGAGTCAAAACAGCTGAGATTTTACTAGAAATCTTTTTCTAAGGGCTTGGCTATTAAATATATTCTTTGTATATTTGCATATTGATTGGTAGGAAGAAACCTGCCTAATATTGAATAGAAGAAATATGATAGAGATAATTATCATTTACGGACTAATCCTTGCGATTCTCTCGCTATACCAAAGCAGAGAGCCTCTGTTTTCCAATACAGAAAGCAGGGATGATTTCGTATATACTAGAGAAGAGCTTTTATTTATCCATATCTCCCAAAGCCTAATCTTTATTTCTAGAAGCCATATCTCTATTTCTAGAATCACTTCATCAATAACAGAGAATATCAGCCCTTATCTAAAGCATTTCTCAAGACTTAAATTAACAATTAAGCCGAGGCAATTCTTAAAAGCCTTATTTCTTGATTTTAGCCCTTGCCATAAATAGGCTCACCCTAGACCCAAATTTTCAAATTTCTTATAAACGTCAATATCATCGAGAGATTGGGATGTTTTTACCCACAGATATCGAAATGAATTGGGAAGTCAGAAAACCGTCGTAAAAGGACAATTTACTGACTTCGGAGGTCAGTCAACCGACCTGCGAACTCATTTTACACCTATCCTAATCCTTAATTTTTAGATGATTATTGTAGTAAAAATGACGTAGCTTTAAGAGTATATTAACACAATCCTTAATCTCAATACTGAATACCAACATGTCGTCCCTACGGGACTTAGACGTGGAGAAAAGAGTGTATATCATTATTTGCTACCAACATTCCGTCCCTACGGGACTGCCATTTATCGATGAATGAAGCATTGTCGAATATAGCAACATTCTCGGTGTATCAAACATTACCCTAAACGACTAAACAAATCAACTCATAAACAAATCAACAAACCAACAACCACATCGTTAGTTCCCCTTTAGGGGTCAGGGGTCATTATATAATAAATTAATAGTGGCTAACATGCAGATAGATAGATGAAATATATTCCTATAAAAGCTTGATATATTGATTTTATTCTTCTATATTTGCAGTGTTATTAGAGATTATAATAATTAATACATATCAACCATGGAAACAAGAGTTTATAAATTAATATTAGGAGTATTTATTACTCTATTTGCGTTTAACACTTATGCACAGGATTACGAATACATCCCTTTAGTAAAACCAGGTATTCAGATATGGACAACGACTGTTGCGACTGAAGGATATAGGCATTATAATAGGTTTGCTCTTACAGAAGAGGATACTTTAATTGAAGGGGATACATATAAGAAATTGTATCAGTTTCAAGATTCTGTTTTTAACCCTTTAACTGCAGAATTTATTGGAGGATTAAGAGAAAACTCTCTGAAGCAAGTATTCTATAAAGAAAAGGTAAGTTATAATTATGAGGGATGGGTTACTAGTTTGATTTGCGACTTCTCTCTTTCTGTTGGTGATACCTTTGCACTCAACTTTTCTGATTATTATGTAAAGGTTATTGCTATTGATACTGTGGAAATAAATAATATACTAAGAAAAGAAATATCAATTGGAATAGACTTAGGAGGTTACGAATACTTTAAGTTTATAGAGGGAATAGGTAATAATTTAGGGTTGTTATTTGATAACATTATGAGATTTATTACTGGTGGAGGTCATGGGAAGCTGCTTTGTTATGAGCATAATGGAGAACTGCAATATATGGCAGATGATATAACCGATTGTAGTAATCCTTATTCTAGCTTATATGGCATATCAATAGAAGACAACTCCATTACTCTCTATCCCAACCCAACGAATAACGAAATAAGCATTAGCTCCGAGAGCCTTATCAACTCAATTGAGATATATAACTCTCTTGGGCAGAAGGTCTATACAGAGACTATTAACTCAAAAGAAAAGACCATTGATGTTTCCTCTCTCCCTTCAGGGGTCTATGTTTTGGGAGCAAAGACCGATGACGGCATTATGCGTAAGAAGATTATCAAGAACTAAGAAAAGGAATCTTCAATATACTAATACCGCTTGTATTGCTCTGAGAAAGGCTTTCAAGCGGTATTTTTCTTTCTTTCTTTAAAAACAAAACGTAGGGTAATATGTAGACAGATAGACATTTACACAGAAAAACGAAAATAAATCAGAATATTTCTGCCAAAAGTTTGGTTGGTTCAAAAAATAATTGTATAATTGCACTTTGAATAAAGACTAAAAGATACTGGATTATGTCTATAAAAAACATAAGTAAGTTAAGTGGTATTTCTACAAAC
>FZPS01000197.1_pt172 | contig 23865 bp, 25 predicted proteins | sample 1817821 | NCBI WGS metagenome assembly FZPS01 (sample SAMEA104158645, study PRJEB21678) | metagenome | place: Germany | collected 2015-04-21 | reverse complement strand
ATTATATAATCAGCCAGAGCACTAGAAATACCTGCTTTTATTTCATCAAAAATTTCAGATTGCTTTTCCATATCTATTTTAGACAAGTCAATTTCGCATTTAACAGTTATTCTTCCTTCAGAATTAACAATATTCTCTATTAAATAATTTATATCAAATTTATTTAATTCTCTATTTATATAGTCTTTTATATCTTCTGAGCTTTCTCCAGCCTCAATACAAAGAAACTGCATCAACTTCACATCCCTTCAAACATAGTATATGTCTTCGTAATTTGTTGTATGCAGCAAGCAACACATGCAATCTTTACCATATTATTATGCATCACATAATTAAGTAGCACGTTATATCATATGCAAAAAAAAATTGTAAGTTACAAATATAAATGTTCCTTTAAAAATATATAATATGTATGTTTTAATCTGTCAAAAGAGGTATAACAGAACCAATATCCACAGGATTTTTATTTCCTAAAGATACAATTTCCATTCCTTTTTTGTGAAGAAAATCACGTATTTTTTTCTCTGACTTCAACTTTTCAATATTTCCACAAATTGCCCACCTGCATTTATCAATAAGAAAAGTACTTCCTCCAATAAAACCTTTATCTAATCCTTCAAGGATAATTCCATCTTCCTCTTCAATTAATAATACATCAAGTCCTTTTTTTTCAGCAATTTTTGCAATTCCCCTATCCATGGTTATTAAAGAATTTTCATCAACAACAGATATTGAACACTTTGCATATCCCTGATTAACATGAATAATTTCTATTTCTCTTTTTTTTAAATAGTTCAGTATAACATCATCGGTATATTTTGTATTATGGAAAAAATATTTTCCTACCCGAGCTCCATTATAGCAAATGTTTTTTGGATACTTTGAAGATAGCTGGCTATTTCCTTTTAATAATTCAAATCCAAAATTATGTATTTTTTTTAAAATGTCTTTGCAAACCCCTGGTGCATAAACAATAATATTATTTTCTAAATGGTGAAAAAAAATATCCGGGTGATATGAAATGGCTGGATATAATGAGTTTAGAGATTTTGTTTTTATGTAATTAATTTTAAGTGACATAAGTTTTTCTTCTATATCATGTTCAATCCTGCCATCAACTAAAACCAGGTTTACTTTTTTCTCAGGCAAATTAGGAATGTCTAAAAATTTCATATCCCTTCTGTCTCCTATCTAACAAAGCAATTTGAAATAATTTCAAAACAAAATAATTTATGTTTTTTAGTGGGACAAGATACCTGTCCTACCTTTCTTACATAATATATAAATATATATCATATATAAATTATTATACAATCATTTTTTTGTACTGCAATAAAAATAACATTTAAAAAAAATGCTACTAACTAATAATTTCTATAATGAAATTATTAGTTGTTCAGATAAATGGGCTGTTGTTTTACAACAGCCCCATTTGATACCTTGGAGCAATATATTATTTATAACTTTATTTAACTTTATATATTTTAAAATTTTGTGGAACAATACTAACACATTAAAATATTTTTATACACTAAAACCCTTTTATCAGGAGTGGAGTTATGACAACGATAAATTGCTCGTCAAACTGTATTTACCAAGTCGATGGTAAGTGTACACTTGATATTGTTAGCAAAAACTCAACTTCAGTAAAATCCAATTGTATTTTCTTCGAAGAAAAAGTTTTCAAAAAAGACCAAAAGGAGGTTATCTGACGCAAGTCAGCTAACCTCCTTTTACGGAAAACACACCATCTAATTAAATATTAAAGCCCTAGAAGCAACTATGCTGTACCTGACAATTACAAGAAAAATAAAAATTTTTTTCTATGAATTAATGAATAGTTATAAGGAGAGAATAATATATCGTAACATAGTTTTTTAAAACAAAAGGAGTTGTAGTTATGAATAGAACGGTCTTAGACAGAATAGCTCTTGTTCTTGTTATTATAGGCGCAATAAACTGGCTCCTGATAGGATTTCGTGATTATAATTTAGTTGCTGAAGTGATATCTTTATTTGGCTTGGGTTCTTCCTTTTCAAGAATTATATATTATATAGTGGGTCTTTCAGGACTTTATACCATAAGTTTATTGTTTAGAGAGGCAGAGCCTGCAAAAGAACAAGGATAGTATCATAAACGGAGGGGCTTTTTTAATCCCCTCCGTTTTAGTCAATTTCCCAGTTATGGTAAACTTTTTGAACATCATCTAAATCTTCTAAGTGGTCAATAAGTTTTTCCATCAATTCAATTTGCTTATCATCGGTAAGCTTTGTTGTAGTTTGGGGAATCATCTCCAAATCAGCAGATTCAAATTCAACTTGACTTTTTTCAAGGGCTTCTCTAACATTAGAAAAGTCACCAGGGTCTGTTATTATTTCGTAATATTCTTCATCCACGTTAAAATCTTCTGCTCCTGCTTCTAGCGCTTCCATCATTAACTCATCTTCACTTTTGTCAACAGACTTATCTATAAGTATTAATCCTTTTTTATCAAACATAAAGGATACACAGCCAGTAGTCCCCAAATTTCCGCCAAATTTGTCAAAGTAGTGCCTTACATCTGCAGCAGTTCTATTTCTGTTATCTGTGGCTGCCTCTACGATTACAGCTACACCCCCCGGACCATAACCTTCATATACAACTTCTTCGTAGCTTTCACCGCCCATATCTCCAGAGGCCTTTTTTATGCTCCTCGCAATTGTATCATTAGGCATATTTGCACTTTTGGCCTTGGCAATAACATCTCTAAGCTTAGAATTAACTTCTGGATCAGGTCCTCCACTTCTTACTGCAATAGCAATCTCTCTGCCTAATTTGGTGAACTCCTTCCCTCTTTTTGCATCTGTCTTTTCTTTCCTACGTTTAATGTTTGACCATTTTGAATGCCCAGCCATAAAAAACCTCCTGTAATAAAATCAATGTATATATAAATTATAATATTAATATCATAAATTATAAAGGTATTTACTAAAGTTTCTTTTTTATTTTCAAAAAATTTTATGGGTAATACAAAAATCTATTTACATATTGAGAAATTTTGTATAAAATGTTTATGACAATTTATGTTCTAGTACCTAACATATGTCACTTATGTTATGGCATTGTGTTTGTGTAAATTAATACATATTTTAAATATTGTGAGAAGGGTTGATGTTTCTTGAGTAACAAAATTAGTGTGTCTACACCTGTAAAAATATTTGTAATTCTCATATTAACTTTTTTAATTGCTATAAACATAATCTCCTTTAATTTTTCAATGCCTTTTGAAAGATCTATTGTATATGCTCTAAAATCCTTTCTCCCTTTATCTGTTTGTGATAATTTTTGTCTGTTAATAGTACTAAATGTTGGTTTTTTACTCTTGCTTTTTGTTCTTTTTTACAATGTAAACAAAAAAACAAATGCACTAATTCAAAAATATGAAAAGGAAAAAGAAGAATTAATTGAGCTGTATAAACAACAAATAGAGAAAAAAGATAAATATATAAAAAAACTGTCTGCAATTGGTAAAGAAACAGCAAAAGCAAGTGCTGAAAAAAGTGAGTTTTTTTATAACATTTCCCACGAATTAAAAACACCTTTAACTGTAATATTAGGTGCCATTCAACTTATAGATCAAAAAAATTCTCATATAGTTAATGAAAAAAGATATTCTGCCAGACAGTTTTTTGTAATAAAACAAAACTGCTACAGATTATTAAGGTTAATAAACAATATATTAGACATTAGCCGTATAGAATCTGGATATATAAAAACAAACACTTCAAGCTGTAATATTGTATACTTAGTGGAAGAAATAACACAATCTGTAGTTCCTTATGCAGAACAAAAAAACTTATATTTAGAATTTGACACTTCAGCAGAAGAAATTATTGCTTGTGTGGATATTGAAAAATTCGACAGAATACTTCTAAACCTTTTATCAAATGCAATTAAGTATACAGAACCTGGCGGGAAAATTAATGTAAACGTATCTCAAGAAAAAGATTCTTTTTTGATAAAAGTATCTGATACTGGCATAGGCATTCCTAAAAAAAGAATAAACAATATATTTAAAAGATACCAGCAAATAAAAAATTCCCTTACAACAGGAATTGAAGGAAGTGGAATAGGTCTTTCAATTGTAAAATCCTTTGTAGAGCTTCACAATGGTACTATTGAAGTACATAGCGCTCTCAACAAAGGAAGTGAATTTTTAATAAAAATACCAATCAAAAAAGGCTGCACTACATCTCAAAAAGTTTATAGGCGTGAAAACGACGATAGAATTATAGACTCCATAAAAATTGAGTTTTCAGACATTTACCCTAACCATTAACTTAATGCAAAGTTAATACTTCCTAAGTATAAAGGGTTATTTTATTCAAATAATCTGTTTAAACCCATTTAATTAAGGGACATGAGAACGCATGCTTTGACAGCATTGATACTCTTTTCATCTATTAAGTTAATAATTTCTTCATTATAAGTCCCTGGCTGGAGCCATATATATTCAATACCTAAGTTTGCAGCCTCTTCAATAATTGATTTTCCTATCTTAGGAGAAACAACCATGTTTACAACATCTGGTTTTTCCGGAAGCAGTGACAAATGGCTGTAGCACTTTTCCCCCTCTATTTCTTGGTATTTAGGATTTACAGGATATACTTTATATCCATATCTTTTTAATTTCTTATAAATCATATTCCCATATTTTTCAGTATTTTCATTTACGCCAACAACTGCCCAAACTTTTTTTTCCAGCATCTTTTCCAGCATTTTGTCATCCAGCATAAAAATCCTCCTCTACAATATCAGCTTCCCCTGCGCATCAAGGGAAATATAATTTTTATTTCCTGGTTCTATTATACATCTTGCATTTGTTACCTCATTAACTAATTTTGTTAAATCCTCCATTCTTCCTTCATCTACAAATACTATTATCTCCACATCTTGTTCATATATTATCTCTTTTATAATATAATCTTTTGAAATAAGCATATTTTGCACTTTTCCAAATAAATCATACTCAACCATAATACTAACTTCTGTACACAGTTTTTTTGTTATAATTTCTGCCTCTTCAATTGCCAGGGAAGCACTTTTCCCATATGCCCTAACAAGCCCTGCTGCACCTAACAGCGTACCACCAAAATATCTGGTAACAACAACAACCAAATCCCTTACTTCCATTCTTTTTATAACTTCCAGTATAGGTAGACCTGCTGTCCCTGAAGGTTCCCCATCATCGCTAAACCTCTGTATAATGCTGCTTCCTCCAATATAATATGAGTATACATTGTGGGTGGCATCCCAGTTTTTTGTTTTTATCTCATTAATAAAGTTTAGTGCTTCTTCTTCACTTGATACAGGCATAACCGATGCAATAAACCTTGACTTTTTTTCTTCCAACTCAGCTACTGCATGTTTTAAAACTGTATTATATTGTTTATCCAAATAAATCACCTTTAAACATTTAAATTTTAAACCTTAATATAATTGTACCTGATATAGCAAAAATGTAAAACTGCAATTTTCCTATATCAATTTTTAAAACAAATATGTTCATGTGCAAAATAGACAAAAGAAATTTAAATCTAGAAGTTTTTTTGTTTATTTTGCGAATTGCAAGTTTTTTTAAAATACTGCAAAATATATATAAGATATATAAAAGCTAAAGGTTGCAATGATTTTTAAAAAACAAATATATATTTTTCTAAAAGTTGTATTAACCTTTGTACTATAATATGGAGTAACAATCATTTTATTTATCGCCGTCTTTCTATATGACAATATTTAAATGCTGTTTGTAGTTTCTTTTTTGAAAATTTCTTTTTACCCCCCGCTGTATATTGATAGCAATTAAAATTCATTGCACCTTTTTCCATAATTGTGTCAATTCTTTTTTATTAAAATTAAATGTACATTTCCCGATATTAATAATATAATTTCCATGTGTAAATTTTTTTTAAAATTATACTTATGTTTTTTTTGGTATAATAAATAATTGATATTTAGAAAATAATATGGGAACATTATTTCAGACACTTTCACTTTTTTAAACTTAAGGAGTATTATTTATGAAAAAAGGTTTTTTCCAAAAGCTGTACAAATTTGATAAGAAATCCAAAACTTATTTGATAGAAGTATCTCTTGATGATTATGATGATGTTTTTGATGACTGGGATCCATCTCCTTTTAAAAAAAGAGATATTGAAGATGAGTTTAGTGATTTTATTCTAGACTCATCAGTAGATATTCCTCTAACTTATGAAATCACTCTAGTACTTTATTTGCCTAAAGAAAAAAAGGATGAGAAAAAAGAATCCACTTTAATATCTGCTTTCCATAATTACTACGAGTATGCCATAGAAAGACATAAGAGAGCCAATGCAAACTTAAATAACAGAACTATTTTTTACTTATGCCTTTCTATCTTTCTTCTTAGCATAGGATACCTTTTCTCCTGGGATACTGAGAACATAATATCTAATGTTATACACGAAGGAATATTCGTCGGAGGCTGGGTCTTTTTGTGGGAATTTTTCACAAATATATTTATTAAAAAAAGAGAGCTCCGCAGACAATATAGGCTTTATAAAAGGCTGCTACAGTCAGAAGTCAGATTTGAATATGTAAATTAATTTTATTTTTCCTTACAGGTTCAAGCTGCTGTTTATAAAGCACATGCCTTATGGAGTTAGAAGCTATTTCTGCCATTTTATACACCATACCCAGGCTAGTGTTTTGCAGCATAACCAATGGCAAAAACCCGGCCATAGCCACAATGGCTGATATGCTTATATCCCCAACAGGAGGCAGGTCTTTTCCCACACCGCTGCCCGGCTTAATTGGCTGATTGCTCAAAACAATATTCCCAATATGTTCTGGATTTCCTACAGATGCATCTACTGCTATGACAAGTGTATTTGAGTGGTCAATACTTTTTAGAGTTTCTTCTATGTTTTGGGCATGGACTGGATTTAAAATTGTACCATAGACATCAAAATCATAAATACGACACTTAGAAAGCATATGTCCAACCAATGGTCCAAAACTATCTCCCGTAGCTCTGTCTGAACCAATACCTACTACTGCAATCCTATTGTATTCTTTTTTAACTTCTGAAGTCATTCCAAGAATTGCTTTGCCTAGCTTGAATTGACACATTTTGTCATCAGTGGTGAAATGTGTTTTTTTTACTACCTTAACCATACTTACTTATACTCCCCAAAAAATTTTTATATTAATTATAATATTAATATTTTTTTCTTTTTATATATCAATATTATATAACAAAAAAAAATGATTTGGTAGTAAAAAACTGGTTCAAAAAAGTAAAATCAATTAGTCTTTATTAATATAAAGCTGGTCAACTGCATCCTGTGCTTGTTCCTTATATAATTCTACAGCCTCCTCCACCTTCATTCCTCCTGAAATAATGTTGCCCATTATCTCTCCCATAGGAAAGCCTGGAACAAATTCATAAAACTCAAATTTACCATGATATGTTGAAACTTCTATGGACATTTGGTAAGCTTCTTCTGTCACCCACAGATTCTTAAGCCATTCCTTTTTATTATCATCCCTTAAACCTGTATTATCTCCAAAAAACCATAGCAATTCTTCAAGAACTTGATATACTTTCTTTGGCTCTTCTACACCTTTTGGGATATAAAATGCGTCCTGGGAAATTGCACATGTCTTTCCACTTATATTATCAGGTCCTGTTGGAAAAGGAACTATTCCATATTCAAAAGGAAGTCCTTTTATCTCTTCAAGCATCCATGAGAGAACTGGAAAAAACAAAATATCCCCATTTTTAAATGAAGAATAATTATCTTCATAATTCCACAAATCTCCTCTTGCAGTGTAGACTACTTTATGTTTATTATACAATTCATTTATAAATTCTAAAGCACGTATGGTCTTAGGATTGTCCAATCCGTGTTTCCCAGAATCAAAATCACTAAATAATTCTCCATCATTAGCAATCACAAAGTTTGCTATAGTTCTGTTTATAAATCCTCCATATCCAAATCTGTCTATATTTCCATCTCCGTCCACATCACTAGTTGCCGCCTTAGCATATTCTAAAAATTTTTCCCAATTCCAGTTTCTAGAATTATTTCTATATATCTCTATTGGCGTTTCAAGACCTAATTCGTCAATAATTGATTTGTTGTATCCCATGAAAACACCGTTATCAGGTACTTCAATTATTTTTACACCATACTCGTCATCTATTAACTTGCCCAGGGATGTAACTGCAATATTATCTGTTAAGATATCCGAGTTTGGAGATGCAAATTCACTTATTGGCAGAAGATATCCTTTGGCAATGGCTGGAATGGAAAAGTTCATTGGCAAATATACAATATCTGCATAAGGTAAACCTTCCAAAACAGATTCTTCCAACTGAAATTCCATCTGCTCCCAAGAAACTTCAATAAATTGAATTTTGCAATTATATTTTTCTTCAATTTTCTTAATGTTTTCATACTTTGCCAAGTTTTCTGATGGGTAAATTGCAGGGTCTGGCTTTTTCATACTGCTATCTTGTACCACAGGCCACCAACTTGAAATTTTTATAGTCCTTCCTCCTAGGTCAAAAGCTTCATATTTATCCTTTAAATCTTCTTCATTGGTATTTGAATTTTCAGTATCTTCATTCTTATCTTCTTCTTCATTAGATTTTGCATCAACTGTATTATCACTATTTCCCTTTGGACCACAACCAACAATAGATGTTAATAAAATCAATGCTACCAAAAATATTATTGGTTTTATGTGTTTTTTCATGATGCTTCCTCCTATTATTAAGGATTATTAATCCAAGTATGCCAAAATATTAAAATCTGTCACATAAATATACCTCTATAGTATTTATCGGTATAATAAGAATTAAAATAACCTCTGGAAATAATAATCTTCCTGGAAATTCAAGATTACAACTGTTCCACTGTTTCAAAAAGGCTTCTTATCTTTAAGTTATCTTTTAAAGATTTCACATCTTTTATTTTTGTCAAAGTATCTTTTTTAACTTCTATCACCTTTTTATTTCCAGGAACCAAATCAAAATAATTGTCCGTGAAAATAACATCTTCTCCTTCTATCTGAAGCTCCACATATTTAGCCAGTGCCTTTGATGTTAAAGATATTAAATATCCATTTTCCTTTTCTGTAACTTCTGCTTTTATATCTGGGTTTTTAAATAAAAAGTGCTTTGGCTTAACAAAAAGAAGTGCACCTTCAGATTGTTCTCCTTTTGCTGTATGAAGCTGGTACTCTAAGTAGGTTTCCATTTTTTTATGATATGAATGAAGAACATCTTTAAAGTCTAAAGTTTCAAATATTCCTGTTTTTAGAGGGGCAATTTCAAAGTTCACCTTTCCTTCTTTTAAAATATCCGATTCATTATTTCTCAATTTCCACACTATACTTCCCTTTACATTTTCCATAGTTTCATTTGTCACGTGAAGTTCAACCTGTGTATCTCTATCGTTTACCGATAGTAAAACAGGGGCAAAAAATTTCTTTGCAAAATAATGAAGGGCTTTCCACCTGCCATAGTAATCTATAGAAGACCAGGAAGCAACAGGCCAGCAATCATTAAGCTGCCAGTAAATAGCTCCCATACACCTTCCTCTGTTTCTCCTCCAGTGTTCCACTCCATATTTTATTGCCTCAGCCTGCAATAGCTGGGAGACATATATTAAAGAACTGAAATCCTTTGGATATTTAAAAGTTTCAGATAAATAGTAAAGTATTTTTCCATTGGCAGCACCATTTTTCTGATGCCTTTCCATTACATATGAAAATATGTTTCTATCTTCTGGCAGGGTAAAAGATTCAATGGTTTTTTCTGATGGGAATGATTGGAAACCAAATTCACTTACAAACCTGAATTTAAAGTTTCTGTAATGGGTAAAAGGTTTTAGTCCATGCCATACATCCCAATAATGTACATTCCCTGCATTTTCATCATCGGGGTTTTCAAAACCTCCACCAGAACTAGGGGATGAAGGCCAGTAAAAGTTATTGGGATCATATTTTTTCACCAGCTTTGGAAGAACTATTTCAAAAAGTTTTATGTACCCTGTCTTATGCCTTGCCTTTTTTTCAAAATCCCAATAAAACCAACCACTCTCTATTTCATTATTTCCACACCAAAGACCTAAACAGGCATGATGTCTTATTCTTTTTATATTATCTTTAGCTTCCTCAATTACATTTTCAATAAACTGGTCTGTCACTTCATATATAGCACATGCAAACATAAAGTCCTGCCACACAATTAATCCGTATTCATCACACAAATCAAAAAAGTAGTCTTCAGGATAAATTCCTCCACCCCATACTCTAATTATGTTAAAATTAGCCTCTACACTGCTTTTTATAAGGTATTCCGTTCTTTCCCTGCTGCATCGTGGCAATATACTATCTTCTGGAATATAGTTAGCCCCCATTGCAAATATATCTTTACCATTTACAACAAACTCAAAACTCTCGCCCCACTCATCCTTTTGCCTGTTAATTTTTATGGTTCTAAGTCCTATTTTAAGTTTTTTACTGTCTAAATTCATTTCATTGTTTTTTAGTTTAATTTCCACAGTATAAAGGGGCTGTTTTCCATATCCATTTGGCCACCAAAGCTGTGGGTTTTCAATTTCTAAATAAATATGGTTTTCAAAGTCTTTTGTTGTCTTTTTAGAAGTTATCACTTTCCCATCCGGTGAAGTAACAACAGCTTCTAAGTCTAAAAGTTCTCCACAAAAATTTTCAATATCAACTTTTATATCAAGTTCTACTTTATTTTTTTCATGTTTTTGTGTAATGTACACATCTTCCAGCTTCCCATAGCTATAACCTTTTATAAATATATCTCTCCATATGCCCAAATCAGGTATCTGTGGTCCCCAGTCCCATCCAAAGGTGCAATGCCCCTTTCTTATATGGGGAAATCCTTTAACTGCATCTTCTGCCCCCCACAAAGGGTTTTCTTCATTCTTTTTTCGTACATACTCCAATGAGGATTCAAAAATAATATGTATTGTGTTTTTCCCTTCATGAACATAATCTTTAATGTCAAACTCGTATGTCCTATGCATATTTTGGGTCTTTCCTATTAGTTTATCATTTATTCTTATTTCAGCTAATGTGTCCAGTCCCTTACAGCACAAAACAAGTGTATGCTGATTTAATAATTCTTTATCTATATAAAATTCCCGTTTGTATTCATACTCTTTAGCTGCTATTTCTAAAGCTTTTATTTCATTATCTCTGTAAAAGGGATCGTCAATAACACCATTATTTAACAAGTCATTAAATACAGTTCCCGGTACATTTGCTTGATACCAATTACTCTCATCCGTGCACTTCATTTTCCAGTGACCATTTAGATTAAGTACCATATTAACATTCCCTCCATGCTCTTTTTTAGTTTGTATATATGCTGTATATAATTACATTGTATATATATAAATAATTCTTTAACAAAGGGTTAAAATCCTTTAAATAAAAAAGACAAGAGAATCATTCTCCTGCCTCACTTATTTTCTAAAACTATAATAATAATTATCTGTGTCCCATCTGTTCTGCTTCTTCACTTTTTTCCATAATCTCAATGTTTTCAAGAGCCTTTCCTGTTCCTAGTGCAACACATGACACAGGGTCATCTGCAACAACCACATCAATGCCTGTTTTTTCTTGAATAAGCTTGTCAAAACCATATATGAGACTTCCTCCACCTGTCATAACAATACCACGGTCACTAATGTCTGATGCCAGTTCTGGTGGTGTTTTTTCAAGCACTGAATGGACAGCTTCAACAATACTTGAAACAGGCTCCTCTAACGCTTCCATAATCTCTGTAGACAAAACAGTAATGGTTTTAGGTAAGCCGGATATAAGATTTCTTCCCCTAATGTCCATTGTAACTTCTTGAACTCTAGGATATACAGTCCCTATATTTATCTTCAATTCCTCAGAAGTACGTTCACCTATCATTATGTTATGTTTTTTTCTCATATACCTTACAATAGCTTCATCAAATTTATCCCCAGCTACTTTTATGGAAGAACTCACAACAGTTCCACCTAAAGATATAACCGCTATATCAGTAGTTCCTCCACCAATATCTATAACCATACTTCCACAGGCTTTTGAAATATCTATTCCTGCCCCAATAGCTGCTGCTATAGGTTCTTCAATTAGATATGTTCTTCTTGCACCTGCCTGATTAGCTGCTTCTCTTACAGCTCTTTTTTCAACTTCTGTTACTCCGCTTGGAACGCACACAATAATTCTTGGTTTAAAAACCTTAAATACCCTGTTTCCTGTAACTTTGTTAATAAAATATTTTAACATTCTCTCAGTTGTATTATAATCTGAAATTACCCCGTCTTTTAAAGGGCGTATTGCAACTATATTGCCCGGTGTCCTTCCTAGCATCCTCCTGGCTTCTTCTCCCACTGCCAAAAGCTTGTTGTTATTTTGGTCTAATGCCACAACTGAAGGCTCACTTAGTACAACACCTTTCCCCTTTATGTATACAAGTATTGTCGCCGTTCCTAAGTCTATACCTATATCCTGCCCTATTCCAAACAAAACGCATCTTCCTTTCGAGATTCAAGATAGAAAAGAAAACAAAATTTATACCATATTAATATTATCACACTATATTAATATTGCAAGATTTTTGTTTATTAAGTTTTTGTTTTTTTGTTATTATAAAGAAAAGACTTTAAGTGTATAAAAACTCACTCAAAGCCTTAAATTTTTATCAATTTGCCATTTGTAAAAATTCCCATTTGCATTATCTTTTACATTTGCTTTAATTTGTCATTTTGACATTTCCTTTGTAACATAGCTTCACTTCTTTGTTTATATTTAGCTTTAGTTGCCATCCCGCCTCTAATATGCCTTTCAGCTTTATTTTTCTCCAAAACTTTTTTAGTTTTTTCAGCTAATACAGAGTTTATTTGTGCCAATCTTTCTGTCACATCTTTGTGTACTGTACTTTTACTTATTCCAAATCTTTTCGCTGCAGCCCTCACTGTGGCATTGTTTTCAATTATAAATCCAGCTAATTCTAAAGCTCTTTCTTCTATGTATCCTTTCAATGATACGCCCCCCTTACAGTCCATCTCCATTGATAATTCAACTACTCAGTTTGCTTTTCACCTGAAATATGCTAATTTGCAGCCGGACTTAAACAGCAAGTCACCAACAACATTTTCTAGCAATATATAAAAATTCAATAACTACAGTATATATATGCTGTATTAAATACACTTATGATAGATAAATAGGGTCAGGCTTGAATAATTTACCCGCATACATAAGCAAGTAAACCACTCAAGCCTGACCCTGTTTTTTATTAAAAAAATATTAGTCAATTGGCAAATATTCTACTGGATTTACAGGTTGATTGTCTTTTAGCACTTCAAAGTGGAGATGCGAAGGATCTGCTGATTTAAAAGCAGCTGTATCACCAACACATCCAATTACCTCTCCCTGCTTTACTTTTTGATTTGGAGTCACCATATCATCACTTGCAAGATTTGCATATACTGTTTTTAAATCTTTTGAATGTTCAACTATAATTGTGATACCTAGCCTTGGATCATTTTTAGTGCTGGTTACAACACCATCCGCTACAACTTTTACAGGTGTTCCTCTTTCTGAACTTATGCCAATTCCTGTATGTGCTCTCCATTCATTTAAAGTTTTTGAGTAAATCAGCTTGTCAACAGCAAATTCTAGTATTATCTCCCCATGAACAGGCATAATAAATTTAGGCGTACCAGCCGTTTCAACTTCTTCCTGGTTTTCTATAATTATATTTTCTGCTTCAACTACCTCAGTTGTTTCAAATGTTTCAACTGCATCTTCTAAAGTACTCTCCTCTAATGCAGAAACTTTTTCATTTTCCTCCTCCAAATTATCATTGGAAACTTTCTCTTCTATTTCTCCACTATTCTCTGCATACTCTTCATCTAATATTTCATCGTTATTTACAGAAATATCATCCTCATCTTGGCTATCTGCAATTACCTCCTTATCTTTTTCAAAATAAGCAGTACTTTGTTCCATATTCCCCATCATATCAGGAGTAATTATTTCTTCACCATCATTATTAAATGCAACTAAGTAAGCCGTTACACCTATAATAGTCAAACACAAACCCAAAACAATAAAAAATCCTTTTTTGTCAAAAAAGTCTAGCACTTTCTTTTGAGTAATTTTCTTGTCCGGAAATAATTTTTTAAAATTCACTTTTTCCACCTCCATAAATTATTGTTTCCGCAAATGGGAACAATATACATAGAGGTGAATATTTTTTTAAAAATTTTCAATATTTTTTTCTATATTTTGTATATTATCTAAAGTAACACCCTTATAATAATATTTTATAATTTCTTTAAAATTCTTTCCATCTTTTGCAAGATGATTAGCTCCCCACTGACTCATTCCAACTCCATGACCATGTCCTATAGTGGTTATATTTATTTCTCCAGTTTCCCCTTCTTCTATACTAAAATTTGTAGACCTTAGATCTAAAATTCTTCTAAAATCAGTTCCCTTTAAAGTAACATCCCCAACTTTAATTTTATCAACCCTTTCACTATCTGTTCTATTAAGTATTTCAATTTGATCTATAATATTTTCACTATCAATTTGTAAATCAGGAAGTTCACTTTTAAATGCACTTATAAAATCTTCTTCTTTAAAAGTTGTTATCACTTCATAATTTGAACAAGCATCCTCTCCTTCACTTTTTACACTCTTTAAATAAGGCACCTCCACACCTTCCCACACATTTTCGGAGTTTTCAGTTGCACCACCACTATTTGCATGATATAGAGGATTAATAACTTTCTTTTCGTATGAAATGATAATATCTTTAGTTTCAGTAACTGCTCTTTTGATTTTATCCCAATTCTTTTCTCCATTTTTTTCTCCCCATTTTTTAAGAGCATCAGCCTTATCAATCCAAGCCTGACAATGACCAGAATCTGTACAAACATCAGCACCATTATGAGCATCTGCATTAGTATTGGCATATATCTTTTTCATTCTCCCATATGCATATGTTCTTGCAGCTACAGCTTGTGCTTTTAGGGCTTCAATTTCAAAATCTACCGCCATCTCTGCTGCCACTACACCTATTAAATATTCTTCAAGAGGCATTTTTTTTATTTTGTCCTTATTGGCTATATACACATCTAAATAAAGAACTTCATCATAAAGAACTTCATCCTTTTCCTCAATTTCTTCAGGTGGCGGTTGATTGTCATCTAAAGGTATAAGTTCTTCAGCAACGGTACTGCATCCCCGCACAATTATTAACGGCAAAACCACTATAACCATTGTCATTAACAGAACATAACCAATAAATTTTTTCATGCTTATATCCCTTTTAAAATTAATAATTAAATACTCTAAAAACACTATAATAATAACTATGTTTGTCTAAAACCAAATATCCATTAAAATTATTAATTCTAGCGAATGTTATTATGAAAAGTACTATATTTATTGGTCTTTTTAAAAACTTATTATTTTTAAGGAGGGAGATTTTACATGAGAAAAATTAGCTTTATTATGGTAATGGTAATTTTTCTAACTGCTTGTCTTTCAAACATAACATTTGCAGAAGACAGGTATCCGGGGTTTAGAGTCAAAGGAAGATTTCTTTATGATAACAGGGGAGAGAAAGTTATCCTTTATGGTCCAAATATAATGACCATATGGGGTGAAGTAAGCGGTGAAAAAACTTTTGCTGAAATTGCAAAAACAGGAGCAAATGCAATTAGAATAGTCTGGCTTACCACTGGCTCTGCCAGAAATCTTGATTTGGCAATATACAATTGCCGTAAAAACAATATGATACCAATGGTTGAACTCCATGATGCAACTGGCGAATGGCACAAGCTTCCCCAACTTGTAGACTACTGGACAAGTCCTGAAATTGTGGAAGTTATTCAAAAACATCAGGAATATCTTCTCATTAACATTGGTAATGAAGTAGGGGCAGAGGTTTCTGAAAGCGACTTTAAAGAAGGTTATGAAACAGCAGTAAAAAGAATGAGAGAGGCTGGAATTCACGTTCCACTTATAATCGATGGCTGCAGCTGGGGTCAAAATATAGATATTTTACAAGCAACAGGACCTTATCTGATAGAGGCTGACCCAGACAAAAATCTTATGTTTTCAGTACATATGTGGTGGCCGTACATGTGGGGAAATGATGAGCAAAGAGTTATTAATGAAATAAAAGAATCTGTTGAAATGGAGCTTCCACTTATCGTTGGTGAGTTTGGAAACGCCTGGGAAGAAACTGAACAAGGTGCTATTCCCTATAAAACAATAATGGAGCAGTGCTACTTAAACGAAGTTGGATACATGCCATGGTCATGGGGGCCTGGAAACAACCCGCAGACTTTTCTTGATATGACAACTGACGGTACTTATGATTCTCTCCATGGCTGGGGCTTAGAAGTTTGTGTAACACATGAGTACAGTATAAAAAACATTGCTGTACGCCCTGCTTCTATCCTTGAGCCGTCCAATGTTCCACCACCTGACCTTTCACTTCCGCCAGGCAGTTTATCCCGCAATAAACCTGTTTTTGCTTCTTCAACAGAACCTGATTTGGGTAACATTCCTGAACATGCAGTGGATGGAAATGTAACTACAAGATGGTCTTCTGAATATTCTGACCCTCAATACATATACGTTGACCTTGAAGATGAGTATGAAATAGGTAAAATTTATATTGAGTGGGAAGATGCATATGCAGCTCAATACAAAATTCAAGTTTCAAATGATGCAGAAAACTGGACAGATATATTTACTGAGTATAACTGTACAGGAGGTATTGATGAAATAGAAGTAGAGGCAACTGGCAGATATGTAAGGCTCTATTGCATGCAACGTGCAACCCAGTGGGGTAACTCCCTTTATACATTTGAAGTATATCCTCCTGAAGGTGCAATTATAGAACCGCCTGCCTATACCCTTGGCGATATAAATGAAGACGGAATAATTAATTCACTGGATTACTCTATGTTGTCAAGACATATTTTAGAGGTATCCACCCTTTCAGGAAACCAGCTTCTTGCAGCAGATTTAAATGGGGATGGAAAAATAGACTCCATTGATGGCTCGCTTTTAACAAGATATTTACTTGAGATAATTGAAACATTTCCGGCAGAGAAGTAGAAGAATTTGTTGTTTATTGCCTTTTTTTAATCCTTGCTGATTATCAAAAACTATCCGATATTTGTATTAACAGCATTCTTGAGGTATAATTAGCCATGGATTTAAAAATATCATCATAAATTTAAGGAGTGAATATTTTGAAAAAAAAGAATCTAACAAAACTTATTATCTTAACCAGTGTTGTTGTCTTATTGGCTGGAATCGTTGCTTTTGCTTCTTCATTGACAACTGAAATTAAGGCAATACTAACCAAGGAATTCACAATCAAGTATTACGGTGAAGTTCAAAATATGAAAGATGGCTCAGGCAATCCTGTCTATCCTATTGTTTATGAAGGTACTACATACCTTCCAGTTCGTGCAGTTAGTGATATGATGGGTATACCCGTTGATTGGGATGCAAGTACAAAAACTGTTATCCTTGGAACTGAGGAAAAACCTCCAAAAAGCGTATTAAGCTTTGAAGGAAAAACATCTGATTATAGCAGCAAAGTAACTGACAAAGCTTCCCTTACAGTTAAAGGAGACCTTGGAGCAGATATCGTGTATAATGATGGAGTAAGCTTTAGAATTTGGAACGGAATCTCTTCTGCAAATGCTGACAGGGCATATCAAGCTAATATTGGGGGAGGTTATACTAACCTATCTTTTGATGCATATATTGCTACCCACGAAGATAATTTTGGCAAAAGACCTTATGAAATCATTATCTATAATATTGATAATGGAGAAAAATTAGCATCTATAACTGTCATGGCTGGTGAAATAAATAAAGTTGAAGATATTGATATAACAGGAGTTAAAAAAATAGGCTTTGCAGCAAATGGAATTCAAATTAGCGGCGCTAATAGCACTGACCGAGCATATTTCTTTAATCCTATTGTATATTCTAAATCCAACAAACCTGTAAAACAGGAAACTGATACCGATACCGAAAATGATGCCCAAACTGATACTGATTCCCAAATTGATACTGGTGACAAAACCCAGGCAAAAAGCGTATTAAGTTTTGAAGGAAAAACATCTGATTATAGCAGCAAGGTAACTGACAAAGCTTCCCTTACAGTTAAAGGAGACCTTGGAGCAGATTTCGTGTATAATGATGGAATAAGCTTTAGAATTTGGAACGGAACTGCTTCTGCTAATACTGACAGGGCATATCAAGCTAATATTGGAGGAGGTTACACCAAACTATCTTTTGATGCGTATATTGCTACCCACGAAGATAATTTTGGCAAAAGACCTTATGAAATCATTGTCTATAATATTGATAATGGAGAAAAATTAGCATCTATAACTGTCATGGCTGGTGAAATAAATAAAGTTGAAGATATTGATATAACAGGAGTTAAAAAAATAGGCTTTGCAGCAAATGGAATTCAAATTAGCGGCGCTGATAACACTGACCGGGCATATTTCTTTAATCCTACTGTAGAATAATTATATAAATACATAAAGAAATAGCACCATTTAAAAGATGGTGCTATTTCTTTTAAATTTTCTCCGAACATATGTTTGATTTATTTTATTTTTCGTGATATAATTTATTTATAAATTATACCAACAACTAACCTGGTTTGGAGATGATGAGTTTTTATGGAACTTCAAGAAAAGCTTAAAATTTTATCAGCTGCTGCAAAATATGATGTGTCCTGTTCTTCCAGCGGAAGTTCCAGGCAAAATACAAAAGGCGGAATTGGCAACGGTGCATTAAGTGGTATTTGCCACAGCTGGGCTGATGACGGAAGATGTATTTCCCTTTTGAAGATCCTTCTTACAAATTACTGTGTTTATGACTGTGCCTATTGTGTAAACAGAATATCAAATGATGTTCCAAGGGCTACTTTTACCCCAAAAGAAGTTGCGGATCTTACTATTAATTTTTATAAAAGAAATTACATAGAGGGGCTTTTTTTAAGCTCTTCCATTATAAAAAACCCAAACTACACCATGGAACTTCTGTATGAGTCTGTCCGGCTTTTAAGGGAAGAATACCGCTTTAACGGCTATATACATATAAAAGCCATTCCGGGTGCTGATCTTAGGCTTATTGAAGCAACAGGACTCTTGGTGGACAGAATGAGTGTAAACATCGAGCTTCCCTCCAATAGCAGCCTTAAAATTTTAGCACCCCAAAAAGAAAAGCAATCAATACTAAAGCCCATGTCCTTTATTACATCAAAAATAGTTGAAAAAAAAGATGAAAGAAAACTTATAAAAAAAGCTCCTAGTTTTGTTCCTGCTGGTCAAAGTACTCAAATGATTGTAGGGGCAAGTCCTGAAAATGATTTAAGCATTATACGTCTTTCTGAAAAATTATATCAACACTATAAATTAAAAAGGGTGTACTACTCTGCATATGTACCAGTTAATTCATCAAGCCCAAATCTTCCTGCAATAAACACACCCCCGCTACTAAGAGAGCACAGGCTTTATCAGGCAGATTGGCTTTTAAGATTTTATGGATTTAATGCAGACGAGCTTTTAGATGAAAAAACACCAAATTTTGATATGGGGCTAGATCCAAAAGCCAACTGGGCTCTTAATAATTTAGACCTTTTCCCTGTGGAAATAAACAAAGCTGACCTTGAAATGCTCCTTCGTATTCCAGGTATAGGAGTTCGTTCTGCCTACAAGATTTTAAAAGCACGAAAGGTAAAAGCATTAAATTATGATGACCTTAAAAAAATGGGAATAGTTTTAAAGCGAGCCAAATTTTTTATTACATGTAAAGGCAAGTACAATGGAGGATTAGATATAGATAACAAACTTATAAGATATGCCCTTACAGACAATGTTAAAACTTATGATGTCAATACTAAATGGGAACAGATTTCTCTTTTTCCCATGATTGATAAAATTCCCACAGCAAATGATAATTTTATGAGTATAACAGGTGAGATATAATGATATTTTATTATTATGATGGAAGTTTTGAAGGGCTTTTGACAGCTATATATGAAGCATACTACAGGAGAGAATCTCCAACTATTATGCCAGAACAAAAGAATATACAATTGCAGTTGTTTTCAACAAATGTAAAAATTGAAACTTCAGAGGAAAAGGCATCAAAGGTATATGAAGCCATACATAAAAAAATATCCTACAATGTATTAAAGAATGTGTACCATGCATATCTTTCAGAAAATGAAGGTATTAGCCAGCACATATTTAAATACTTAAAACTTGCTTTTAAAGTGGGGAAAAAAGTGGATTATCACTTAACAGACGAAAATGTGCTAGCTGTACATAATGCAGCTAAATCAGTTCAAAGAGAAAGGCATCTAATATTGGGTATATTGAGGTTTAAATGCCTCCATGAGGATTTATACTATGCCTCCTATGAGCCTGACCACAATATAACTGCCCTTTTGGTTTCACATTTTTCCAAAAGGCTTTCAAACCAATGCTGGATAATACATGATGTAAAAAGAAATATTGCAGCTGTGTACAACAAAAACAATTGTATCATTACAGATTTGCCGGGAGAAATTAGCGGTCAGCCAATAGTTAAAACAGATGAGTATGAAACTCTGTTTAAGGAGTTTTTTGAAAGTATTTGTATAAAGGAAAGAATTAATCCTAAACTTCAAAAACGGTTCCTCCCAAAAAGATATTGGAAACACCTTGTTGAAATGAGTCAGGAAGCAAATTCCTGACTCATTTTTCCTGTTAATTTTTCCATATTATTTTGTAAACTTTCATTACTCCTCTATACCAAAGAAAAGATAGCCAAAAAACTGTCCTTCACTTTTAAGGGATCTAATCCTGTAAGAAAGCAACCCTTTACGCTCAAGTTCTAATATTACATCTTCACTTCTTTTTTCATTATACTCAACATATGTAAGAACGCCTATTTCCTGAATACCATCGACAAATTTATTGTTACCGTGACCGTATGAATCATTTAAACATTCCACTTTACTGTTTAAAAACCTAGTGTCAGCAATATTTGCTAACGCTTAAGAGATTTATAACCAATTCTGTAAAACTTTTAACTATCATAAAAAAACCCCCCTTGAAATAATTAATATTATATAATTAAACAAAATTCTAGATTATTATATATGAATTTCCATAAATAATCAATACTTATATCAAAAAATGTAATTTTTTTTATTATGTCAATATATAAACAAAAAAATAAGGCAAGGGAAAAACCTTGCCTGTTTTTACAATAACTCTTTTCTAAGCTGTGCCGCCGGCTTATATGACAAATATGAAAGTGGCACGTCAAATACTGTTTTTGCCCCAATGTGCCCTTCATTATACATAGTATACGCCGCTCTTGCATATGCTACTAAAATACTAGATGTAAACTCAGGATTGCTGTCAAGTTTTATGGAAAACTCTACAATTTGCTTATTGCCTTCTCCTGTAACAGCAGTATGTATGACTCTTCCGCCATGGGGCATTGCTGAATGATTTTTCTTTAGCTCTTCTTCTGAAATAAAATGAACCACCGTTTCATAATCTGAAAAATAATTTGGCATGGATTTTATTTCATTCTCTATTTTCTCTTTTTCTGCTCCCTCTTCTGCCACAACAAAACACTCTCTCAAATGCTTGTCCTTATTGCTAAGCTCCGGCCACAATCCTGCTCTTACCTTTTCAAGTGCTTCTTCTTTAGGTATTGTGTACTGAACACCGTTCTTTACACCTTCAACTCTTCTTATTGCATCAGAATGTCCCTGACTGACACCTTTACCCCAAAAAGTATATCCTACCCCGTCAGGCAGTATCGCCTCTGTTAGCATCCTGTTCATTGAAAAAAGCCCTGGATCCCATCCTACAGAAATAATTCCAATCTTTTTACTGGATTTTGCAACAGCATCCATGGTTTCAAAGTATTCTGGAATTTTAGCATGAGTATCAAAGCTATCCACAGTATTAAACATTTTGAGAAATTCAGGTCCCTGTTTTGGTAAATCTGAAGAAGACCCTCCACAAAGAATCATTACATCAATTTTATCTGTATACTTTACTGCATCATCAACATGAAGAACTTTAACATTTGGATCATTTATCTTTACAGTCCCAGGATCTCTTCTGGTAAACACTGCAACTAATTCTATATCAGGTGTTTTTTTAACGGCGGTTTCTACACCTCTTCCTAAATTCCCATATCCTACAATACCAATTCTAATTTTTTTGCTCAAAATAACTCCTCCCAACCTTAGCTCATGTCTAATATTGCTAATTTAACAACACCATATTTGTATAATTAAAAATATATGCAAAATATTATACCATAAAAAGTCAAAGTTTGCACATTTAAATTTTTTACATCTCCTTCAGAACTTCTTCCATACTGACAAACTCAAACTTTTCAGGATTTCTCTCAAATTCATCAATGATTTTTATTTCTTCCTCATCGGGCTGGACTTCTTTAACGCTTTCCCACTGTTTCTTTACTTCGTTCTCTTTCTTGTTTTTTAGAAAGGCATAATAATTTAAAACTTCTTTGAGAAGTTCTGTGTCATTTTCCTTTGCTAACTTTATAATTAATTCTCTCGATAGCGGACTCACATTATTCACCTGCCCATCATATATTGTTATACTAATATTATATCACAAACACATCTGAAATTTACACTATATTACAACACTGCCTTTCATTCCAAAAGACATTTAAATATGTTATACTGTGTTATAAGGACAATACTGCCCTCTTACTTATGATATGTCTCGCCGTTGTTTACCGAATACATGACTTCACAAATTCGTAAATAATACCGATTTCTTCTTATTGCTCTCCCTTAAGCCACATATGATATCTAACGACAATCTATTTCTTTTTTCTATTTTTTATACAAATTTTAACTCTTTCTTATATTTAAAACAAGGTATATTTATTATATAATATAAATCAATACAATAATTCTTTAAGGAGCTTAAACAAATCAAAATGAAATACTGTGAAAAGTGAAGATAAACGAAGAAAATAAGACTATATTAAGGGAGGTATACCATTGGATGATAAGGCAAAAAAACTTGCAAGATGGTTTTGCGTAAAGATGTATTTACAAGAGAAACATGAAAATAATAATTTTAGAAATTGGTTTACAGTAAGAGGAGATATATATACTTGTCACTTCGGTGAAAATATTGGTGACGAAAAATGTGGAATTGGTAGACCTGTATTAATTGTATCAACAGATAACATTAATAGGAAAAGTGGTAATGTAATTGTTGTCACATTAAGTAAAAATATTAAATGGGAAGACCCTATAACAAAACGAAAACTGAAATATGATACACATTATGTACTTAAAAAAAGTAAGTATCCACAGTTGGCTTTTGATTCTGCAGTTCAATGCGAAGATATTAGAGTTGTAAGCAAGGCTCGGTTAGGTCAATATATATGTTCTGTAGACTTAGCGACAGACATGAAGCAAATTAAAAAAAGGTTAAAATCTGCTTTACAATTATAAAATTAATGATTGACAATTTTTAATATAAATTATATAATTTAATTACATAAATATATATCGTTCGTCTCTGGTAATTATTACTGGTGCTCGCGAACTGACGAATCATTTTAATGTCGGGAATCTTGTTCATTCCCAGAAGAAAATATTTATATTGTGTATAAGAGGACAAGTATATACTTGTCCTCTTATACACATAATTTTAAGGATTCTGCATATTATATTAT
>FZPS01000141.1_pt70 | contig 23877 bp, 31 predicted proteins | sample 1817821 | NCBI WGS metagenome assembly FZPS01 (sample SAMEA104158645, study PRJEB21678) | metagenome | place: Germany | collected 2015-04-21 | reverse complement strand
CACGGAATACTATGTGCCTGCCCTCGAGTGCCCCTGCCTATCCTCAAGCTGGGGGTAGACACAACATACACAAAATAGACACAATTAGCCCCACAGTTTCGGCACAGGAATTGTGGGGCATTTTGCTACCTGAATGAGGAGGAAACAGTATGGACGCACACGCAACAAGCCGCCAGTACAAGCACTGGAAGGAAGCTGAACACAGGTTCGTGATGGACAACTATGCCAGACATGGCCCTCAATTCTGTGCCGACCACCTAGGCCGCACGAAGAACGCTATCCGTTGCAGGGCTAATATCTATGGCCTCAAGTACCGTCCCCGCTATAAGCCCTGGATACGAGAAGAGGACGCGCCCCTCCGTCATGCGTACTGGTTACATGACGAGGACACCTTCCTGATAAACAACTATGCTGAACACGGTGCCACCTACTGTGCACATCACCTTGGCCGCACCATACTTAGCGTTCAGTGCCGCGCCCGTATGCTTGGTCTGAAGTACCGGACGCGTCGTGCTAATAGCTGGGAGGGAGCGCACAATACGTTCCTACTTACCCACTATCTGCAACACGGGCCACAGTATTGCGCAGACCACCTAGGCCGCACCTGGGGGGCTGTGACGAAGCAAGCTTCCCGTTTGGGTATCCGCCGAAAACATAGAAAAGGAGAAGAGTAGATATGGTTCACCTGATTAGCCGCAACATGCCCGGCCCCAAACCGACTGACGAACTCACCGATATGGCAGGTGTCCGGCAGGATAGAAACCTGATGGAGTACCTCTTCGCACCTAGCTACTGCACTCAGTACACGCGAAAGAAATGTTACGATGAATACGCTTCCAACCTCGAGGCCTGCTATGGGGCGACCTGGTCTACTTTGACCGCGCAGATAAGGGGGTAGAAGGTTGGTCATTACGCAAAGATAGTGACCATTCTCGCAAGAAACACCAGTATTTCCCCAAGATAACTGCGGATTATCCCGACTTTCCTTGGGCTATCCCAGTAAATCATGGTCTCCACCGGATAGCGGAAATTGAACTCACTAACCAACTCGGCAACACTGTGAAAGCCTTCGACCGGATGCTGGCCAATACCTACAGCGAGGTTGGACTAGGCCGTTGCCAGATTGTAACTGACTATCACGAAGGGCAATTCCGACTTGTGTTCACCAGTACCGACACCTCAGGGGCTACCCATGCCAACCTCTCTGGCCCGGTAGCGTACAGTGACATGACTATGGCCATACCGTCGCGGATAAACCCCCATCGGGATATACACGTGTACTACAGTGGCCGCTTCTTGTGTGAGCATATCGAGACAATGGTAAACCTGCACCGCGACGCCATTATGACAATCTACTCGGGAGATGATGGACTAAGCACGGAGGTAGTGACCGAGGAGGCGTCCCACATCTACGTCCAGATGCCGATGGTCAAACCCAAACATGCCGATATGCACCCCGTGTTCTGAACTTGTAGGCTCAGCCCCAACCCTACGATACCGATTGCGGGCACGAGGTTTCGTTCTGAGCGAGTTCTAGGAGAAAGTAATGCTAAGCCCTTACTCGACATATCAACAAGGCTTAGAACGCTTTTGCATCACAACACTTGATTGGAGAATCACGTAACATGACCAAGCAGACCACACCGCAACAATTCGACGCATGGCTAGCCGACCCCGATACCCGAGACCGGCTGCTCGACTTCTGGCTCAACATGATGCATGACCGTGATGACCTATCCGACTACCTGCGCACCGGCCCCCATCCGCTAACCGATGCAGAGAGAAAACACTTGTCTCTATCCCTACCGCCAGAACACCTGCACCATCTGCCCCGATATGTGGGGATATATCAAACCTGGATGGCTATGCAAGCGCAACGGTTCCAGCAACATGAGACGGAACTGGTAGAAAGTCCTGACCCTCGTTGCCCTGAATGCAATCATTTTCCCCTCGCGTGCGTGTACCTGGCAGAGAAGGGTACGGTATGGCAGTGCGCACGGTGTGGCTACTATGACCCTGTAGAACTCAACGCGTACATGGGGAGCACCCAGAAAGAAGAGGAGAACTGACCATGAGAGAGTTTCGCATCACATTCGCCCTGACCGACGACAACATCCGCCGCCTCAAAGGGGACGTAGCAGAAGAGCGCAACCTGGACACCACCGCTTCGACCGCAGAACTGTTGGCCGAGTATCTGGAGACTGTCATGCGCGACCATGCTGAAGCTGACAGTATCCATATCAACGTCTGGGAGGCAGAAGAAGCGTTTGGCCCTGACCCCGCCCTGCCCGAACTAGCCGCTGACCTGTGGGACCTAGCTACAGAGCTACAGCATATCAAGCTGCGGATTGATGACATAATCCAGGCGCAGGAAGAAGAAACCGGTGAAAATAGCCCAAATCACCCGGAATAGCATACTTGCAGGCTCAGCCTAAACACCACAATACCCCTCAGTTGCCCGACGTTTCGTTCTAAGCGAGTTCTAGGAGAAAGTAATGCTAATACCTCACTCGACACCTGAACGGGCCTTAGAACGCTTCCTCGTGCCAAAAACGAAAGGGAAATCATGGAATATACGTTTCAACACACCGACCAATCCGAAAAACTACACGCCCTCCAGGTTGAACACGGGCTAATCAGGGAGGTAGGAGTGTACCTCAACCGCAACACTCACCAGATGGGCTTCCTCCTCCCCCTGTCCAAGCGTGACCATGTAGTAACGCAACAGCGCATAGCCCGGTCAACACGGATGCTGCGCGACGCAGATGGGAATTGCCCGTGGGAACGCGCTGCCTTGTGCTACCAGATGTCGCCAATGTCCGCCTCACTCACCTCGGAAATGGATATGACCTTGATTGCGCTCATGGTCAAGGCACCTGCTTCCTGCCTGTATCTGGGGGAGGTTGACCATCACGGGAACTTCCTGCCACTCAAAGCCCCGCTGATGGTAGGTCGCATGGTAGCCGACTTGAAGAAGCATGTCGTGGTGCCTGCTGCTTCTGCGGAGGACGTTGCACTGGCGGCCAGAAGAAGCGACTTGGTTTTCGGCGTCCGCAACGTGGAGGAACTGATGGTGCTGCTAAGTGGGAACGGTGCCATTAGACCTACTCCTGCTTCCGGCATCGAAAAGCTTGAGGGGGATGCACAATCCTACCTGCTTGACGATTTCCGGTTCATCAAGGGGCAGGCCCGTGTCAAGGAGGCTGCCGAAATTGCTATGGCAGGGGGACACCACCTGCTGCTTGTCGGCCCTCCAGGTGAAGGAAAGACAGAGGTTGCCAAGCGTGCTTACACTATCTGCCCGAAGCTGACTGTGCATGAGGCGATAGATGTAGCTGCTATCTGGGAGGCTAAGGGGGATAGACGCTTGTCCGTACAGCCTCCGTTCGTGAAAGCTACTCGGAACGCTACTCCGGTTGCGCTGCATGGCGGAGGTTCTGAAAGCCCCTCCCCCGGTATCGTTAGCCTGGCCCACAAGGGTATCCTGATGGCTGATGAGGTCTTCCTGTGGACAAAGACTATGCTGGATAGCTTGCGTATCCCCCTGGAAGACAAGCGGGTGAATATTCACCGGAAAGATTGGAGTGTAGAGTTTCCCGCCGATTTCCAGCTGATTGCTACTGCCAACCCCTGCCAATGTGGCTTCTGGTCTCCTGGTAACAGTGACCCGCGCACGTGTACGTGTAGCCAGACAGAACTTTACAACTATGCGAAGAAGGTCTCCGGCCCTATACTGGACAGGCTTGACCTGAAGGTGTGGGTAGGCAGGCTAGGGGAAAAGCTTCTGACTGATGACCATGCTGAGACTGAAGCTTCCGTGGACATAGCAACCCGTGTAACCGCTGCACGGGAATTGCAACTGGAAAGGTACGAGGGCTTGCCCATCCACCGGAACAGTGAACTCTCTCCTGCGCTATACGATAGCTACTGTCAGGAAAGTCCTGCAGCGGTGAAGGCTATTGTTGATACCGGTGCAAAGAAGCTACTGTCCACCAGGGGGATAGTTAGACTGAGGCGGTTAGCTAGAACCTGTGCTGACCTGAGAAGCAGCGGGAGTGTAGAAGCTGAGGACGTGGAGAAGGCTATTGGCTTCATGACTGTTCCGCTTCCCAACATGGATAGGCTTACTTAGCTTACTGCTTTGGGACTGGGTACACTGGGACACCTCCCAATCCCCCCTTAGTAAACCCCCCTCTAGCTAGAACGCCACTAGGAGCGTAAACGCTCAGGATGGCGATACACTGGGAAAAGGGTAGCAGGTCAGCCAACAGGAAAACAATAGCACCAACCTAGCAACCAAGGAGAAGCTTCGCAACCTAGAACAACTAGAATCTAGAATCCTAGGTTCACGAGCGTACCGCTCGCCTGGGGTACGAGGATAGAAGGATGATGAAGCCAGGGAACGACAACAGTAGGGATAGAAGGTTGGTGAGGAAAAGAGGGGGTACAGTAGGTGGGCCCCCAAGGCCCACCACCTACAGCCGAAAATCCCCGGAACCTAGAACAATTATAGAATCTAGATTCTAGGCTAGACGAGCGTAAACGCTCGAAGGCTGGGAGAGGGATAGCAGGCGAGGAGGAAAGAGGAAAAAATAGGAGGGTAGAAGCAAGGAAATATTTCCCCCTACAACCCCCTAGTACTAGTACTACAACTACAACGGCTAGAACCCTTTTTCCCTACTCCAACTTCAACCCCTTCTATCCCCCCCTATAGTCCCCCCCTTTCTTCCCCTTCTTCTTCCTCTTCCCTTTTTCCCTTGTTACCTAGTTCCTAGTAATTTCCTAGCTAGGATTCTCCTAGACTCTAGGTTATCTTCTAGTCTAGTTATCTATCGCCATTCGAGCGTTCCGCTCGCTAGGCGTTCTATCAATAAGGGGGGTTTGCTAAGGGGGGTTGACCAAGGCCATCCACATCATACACTCCAGAAAAAAGTTTGTCAAGCCCCCCTTGTCAACTGTTTGCGATATCGCTCTCTTGACAGTCCGGATGTAGCTTGCTATCATATTCCAAGAAGCAGTTGAAGAGAGGAGGTGTTCACCTGGCTAACCGGAAGAAGAAGACAAAGAAGCAGAGAGGTAAAGTAAACAAGAAGCGGCTGAGGGAACTGATAGAAAATACGGATATGAGTCAGGTTGCCTTAGCAGAACACTTTGGCGTATGCAGACGAACTATCATCAACAATATCCAGAAGCTGAACATGAAGGTGGACTGGAGGGAACGCTATCTAAACCGGAAGAGGCTGAACGTATGCTGGGATACAATCTACCTCGAGTACCTGGGAGGTGCTACTCAACAGGAATTGGCCAAAGCATACAAGTGCTGTAGGCTTAGCATCATCAGGATACTGCGGCACTACAGGAAGGATTTCAAAGCGAAGCTTCGACCACCATACCAACCGGGTCTGCCCCGGCAAAGAGGAGAAACGAAATGAAAACCGAAAGCACAAACCTGTTTGACCAGTGGCTAGCAATTGTGAAGGCGACCCGCTCTTCCAGAACTTACGAACTCTACTCGCAGGTGTCCCGGGAACTGATGCAGACAATAGGTTCCCCGGTGCAGTGGGGTGGGGAGGCAATTACTACCTACCTGAACTGGTTAGCTGACAAGGGGAACTCTCCCCGGTCTCGGAACACGAAGCTGCAGATAGTGAAATCGTTTGTTAGCTGGGCAGGAAAAGCAATCCCTGAGCAGGTAGTAACCAGTATGCCCTCAAAGGTTAGCTATATGCCATCCCAACCCACAGTAGCCAAAGCAGAAGAGGTGGACAAACTTCTGATTGCACTGAAGCACGAACCGGAAACAACCCTTGCGCTTCTTCTGATGGCTGATGCTGGACTGCGGGAGAGTGAAGTCCGAAACCTCAAGTGGAAGCATGTCAAGGGGAACGTGTTGCGTGTCATGGGGAAGGGAAGCAAGTACCGTGAATTGCCTATACCGGGAAACCGTCTTCCTGCCTTACTTGGGGAAGGCCTTGACAAGCACAGCCCCGAGGATTATATTGTCCCCGGTGCTTCGGGCGGACTGATTAGCCGAGGAGTTATCGGCACCCGGATTAGCGATGCTTGTGTCAGGGCACGGATACGTAAGCTCAACCCACACAGCTTCCGGCATTGCTTTGCAGTCCGTTCAGTGAAGAACAACGTGGCAGCCCCGCTAATTCAGAGGGCACTAGGCCATAGCTCGCTGGAAACAACCGACATGTACCTGCGCGGGCTGGATGGTGACCTGGACGCACTCAGAGCCGGATACGCCAATTTCAAGTAGCACGAGTAGCAAAGGATAACCGTGGCACAGACAACCCTCGATAGCCTGCTGGAATATGACTGGGGCTTCCCTCTATCCGCACAGGACATTGCCTCCCTGCGAATAGTAGCGGCTGCAGATAGCCGCGATGGATACCGCCTCGTTGTAGACCGGCAGGCTACTTTTTTTTATCGGCAGATTAGACTTACCCTCGAGCCAACTATGACCACACAGCAAGCACACGAAGCTGCCCGGGCAAAACACCTGCTAGCTGGAACTGGACTGCCTGCTAATCACACCGACATTGAACCCGTAGAACCCCCTCCCGTCTCAACCGTCTTCTATCCCTACCAAACACTCAACCCCATCATCAACAACCTGACGCTGTACGTGCAGGGCATGGTGAAGTATTGCAGCCTGCAGCGGCAGCCTTCTCGTTGGTTATTTTCCCCGAATGAGGTGGCCGGAGAAGCCCTGTGGAAGGTGCGTGACTACTCCCCAAACAGTTTTGCTTTGGCCCTTGACAGGCTTGACCTTTTGCACTATACTGCAGCCCGTGATGAGGTTCTGACGCAGGTACTTTCAGAAAGGCAAGTGCGAAAACAATTGACCGTCATAACCGTAACCTCGCCCCCCGCCCTACTGTCCGACTGGTGGCTGTTTCGCACCCTTACCACCACAGGTTTCACTTGGACAGGTTGGGGGCCGCAGCTCTAACCCCGACGCAACTCTGCTAATCACCTGGAGGATAACGCTACCACATGGACTTGCGCGACAAAATACTACACTACGCAGTGGATTTCACAGGTTCCGCCTCCCCCGAACCTATGCAGACCCTCATTGATTCCGGCTTTGACCAAGCCTGGCTTGAGCAGTACAACCCCACCAACAACCACATGGAACCGTCCCCACACTCGACGTTGTACTCGCTCTCTTTTTCTCATTTCACTGAGCAGGGCGGTCTAATCACCCCCCAGACGCTTCTGCACCAGTATAACGCTATGACGGGCGAGCTTGCCCGGGAACAAAATGTTGACGCAGCGGAACTGCAGGCAACTGCGCAGACTATTCTGGCCAACGCTGCAGGCTTTGTATCCAATGCAACCGAGATTCCCTACGTGGTGGGGCAGATACGTGACCGCTACATGCGCAATAATCTGATAGCTGCTCTGACGCAGGGGGCGCGTGTTGTTGACGAGTTCAGCCCGGTTACCACCATCCAGACACTCATAGGCAGCCTCGAACAGTTGCAACAGCGGGTAGGAGGTTCCGCCAGTGTTGCAGTGACAGTGCGGAGTATGCTTGACGGGCGCATGGAGGAGTACGAGCAGCGGTCTAACAATCCCGAACAGTTCAGGGGTATGCTCACAGGCTTCATGGAAATTGACCGGCGCACTAATGGCCTGCAACCGGGCGAGGTAGTCACTGTGGTGGGCAATACTGGTATCGGGAAGACTAAGTTTCGCGAGAAGATACTGTACAATTTTTGGAGGGCAGGCCATTCTGTTCTGGAAATCCTGTCTGAGTGTTTCCCCCACCATACGCAGGAGAGGCTGGAGTGTATGGCTCTAGGGGGCATGATAACGCTACCGGAGAACGAATACCTCAGCGATGTTCTTCGTTCGGGTAGACTGACGGAGGCACAGAAGGAAGCTTACGGTCAGGTTCTGGAAATGTTCAAGGAGGTTTCGTCAGAGTACTGCATTGTTTCCCCGAACGCATACAGCCACCTTGATGAGCTGGAGAGTACCATTGCAGGCTTGAAGCAGCGGTACGGTATTGAGGCCATAGGGGTAGATGATTTCCACAACCAGCGTCTTGAGGCCGGAAGCGTGGAGAAGGACTACCTTGCGCAGGGCGATGTGATGACGTGGCTGAAGCGGATAGCAGTGCGATATAGCCTTGTGGTGCTGGTGGAAATACAGGAGAAGCAGGGAACTGTTGGCCAGAAGAATGTTGACAAGTCAGATGTGGTGGCGTACAGTCACAAGATAGCAGAGAAATCGGATATGATAATCCGCTTGTTCGATGACAGTGGCCTGGACAATCCCGATAGCATTTACAAAACTGTGCAGATACTGAAGCACAAGACGAGTGCCGACCATTACAGCTTCCCGATAGTCATGGACGACCGGCGCATGTTTATTGACAACGCACCTGCGTATGCAGTGGAGGAACAGTGCGAGGCCCCTCTGGCCATGCGGGTAGATGACATAGCAGCCAGTATCTTCGGCGACTAGAGAAACTGGAAAGGAGACTGAGAGCAAAATGGAAACCCCGACAATCGAAAGCATTGCAGAAGAGTTTGGTATCCCCCTCGAGGTCAGTGGCGACGAGTACCGGTGTGTCTGCCCCGTGCATGATGATACTAACCCCTCGCTGTACATCAACCCTGTCAAGCAGAAATGGATATGCTTCGGCTGCGGTCAAGGTGGGGGCCTAGTCCGGTTCTATTCGTTTGTGGCGCGGTGTTCTCTGGCAGAGGCTATCACACGGCTAGGTTCCGCAGCGGTACTGGCTTCCTACCTGCAACAGTTTATGCTGAAGCAGGAGAGTGTGAGTGGGGACGTGACTGCTTATGTTCTGCGGGAATTGTTGGCGGAAGCAGAGGAACCGGGCTTGCAATCGAAGCTGATAGCTGCTACACTTGACCCGGGTGTGGACGCGGACAAGCTTCTGGAGGTGGTGATGGATGTTGGCTGAGTACCTTGGTTCCCGTGTGACGATAGGCGAGCAGGAGTGGCAGATAATCGGGCAGAACCCGTTCGGCTACTGGGCGGAGTGTTTGGCTACGAAAGAGCGGATAGTGTTACCGGGGGATATTGTTGACGGTGATGAGTTAGATGACCCGGCTTATCCTGACGAGGTGGTGATGGATATGGTCTTTGACTTTTGACGAGGAAGCGTTCTAAGCCCTGTTATAAATCGAAGTAAGGGGTATGGTCTACTTTCTCCTAGAACTCGCTTAGAACGAAACGTCGGGCAACTGAGGGGTATTGTAGCTTTGGGAAGAGAGTACTAAATAACACACAAGCAAGGAAAAGGAGTAAATCGAAATGGAAACAGAAGCAATTCAGCAGAAAGCAATTGAGTACGGAGTCCAGGATAACTTTCAGGACATCCGCCCCGACACAATGGATGTCGGACAGATAGCCTACACACAAGCCGGTAAACTGATTCAGATACTGGAGTGGGGTACTGTAACCGACACGTCCGCCGATGTAAGGCTGTTGATATGGCCGAGTGGTAACCTCGATGATGTAAGCACCTATCCTACCCCTGATGGCAAGCACTGTGTCGAATTGAGTATCCAGATAGCCCTTGGCGTGGAAAAGGGGTGGGTATTTCTTGACAAGGGAGGGGAAGCTACTGATGTCGCGCCAAGCCCCGAAGCAGCGCAACCGGAAGCCGCAGAAGCGAGCAGGGAAGCCGATGGAATGCCGCCAAGTCCGTTAGCAGGCCCAATGGTGGATATGTTTCTTGGGGACGATGACCCCGCGCTAGTTGAATCCTATATCGAACCGGAACCGGAAGAGGTCAATATCCCCAAGGCAGAACTGGATGCCGTCATGGAAAGCTTTTACCCCGCCCCGCCTTCCCGACCTGCACAACCTGCTGGTGGCACAAGCAAGGTCAGCCTGACGCTTGAGCTTACTACTGGACAATTGACAGAACTGTTAGCCCTCCTGAAGAAGTGGGAGGGGCGGTAGCATGACAACCCCCCGGGGCTGTATCATGGGCATAGACCCGTCATTCCGGGCTACAGGAGTGGTTACAGCGGTCATTGGTGACAACGGTAACCCTCAGCCTATCTACGTGGACTGGATACCCACAAAGCGTTCTCCTGACCGCAAGCGTATGTACGCTGCAGATGATGATATACTCTCTGCACAAGTGATTGTGGAACGGTTGAGTGAGCTTATCACCGAAGCTAATCCGAGTGCTATCTTTGTGGAAACCCCGGGGGGGTCACAGTCTTCTTCTGGTGCCCGTGCTAATGGGATTGTTCTGGGTATCCTGGCATCACTGGCAAACAAGTATGACACGATACCGTTTGTCTGGATAAATGCTGCAGAGGTAAAGAAGTTGCTGCTGGGTACACACCACGGTACTAAGAAGGAAATAGAGGATGCAGTGGTGGCGGTAGCACCGGACTTGCACAGTGTTATGGCAGAGTGTGGCGTGAAGCAGAAGAAGGGCAAGGAAGCGGTAGTGGACGCCCTGGCTACTATCCTTGCAGCGAGAGACACAGATGTGTACAAATTGTTGCAAATTGGGGAAAAGTGAAATGGAAGCAGACCTCGAAGCGGTAGGATTTCGCAACACGTTCTTCGTCAGAGGAGTATCGTTTCGCCAGAAGGAACTGGCCAGTGTGGAAGAGGGCATGTATGTTCTTCTTGTGCCGGAACCTACTAACCCGCATGACAGTGATGCCATCAAAGTCATGGTTATAACCAAGGGGGAACCTATCCACATCGGGTATGTGCCAAAGGAACTGACGCGGTATGTGCGGCCCCTTGTTGACCAGTTCGAGAACGAGGAAGATGATGGCGGGTACTGGGATGCAATGGTGGACAGGATAGTACCGGGGGACAATGGCCCGGGCGTGTCAGTAGTGTTCTACGCAGACAGTGTCATCCCGAAGCAGGTAGCTTTGAATGGGGAGGCTTAGGTGCAAACCTCAAAATCGAACGATTGTCCGCACAGGGCTGAGTGCCCTGACCCACAGGATACAATGGTGGTCTATGGCGGCCCGATAGATGCAGAAGTGGTCATAGTGGGCCAGTCACCCGGAGAAACCGAAGAGGCTACAGGCAGCCCCTTTGTCGGCCCCGCAGGTCAGGAGTTGCGCAAAACACTCCAGGCGGTAGGTTGGGACGATAGCAAGATACTGTTCACCAACGCCTGTATGTGCAAGCCTACCGATAACGCTACCCCCACCTACAAGCAGGTCAAGCTTTGCAGGGGGAACCTATTCACCGTTCTGCGTGCCTACCCTCGGAAGCTTGTGATAGCCCTTGGTAACGAGGCATGGTCAGCCCTGCATAATGAACCCCCCGGTGGCGTAACCAAGCGGTGTGGTGTCTTCAAGCGGATAGAAGAACTTGACAATACCCCATCCATGTCCACCTACCATCCTTCGTTTGTGCTGCGCGACCCGAAGCACTCCACACAACTGTACCGCGACCTCGAGGCGGCCCTCATGTTCTATCAAAATGATGGCAAGGCTCAGTCCCCAGATATAAACTGGAAACTCTTCCACCCGTATGATGAGGGCGTCCCCCCACAGTACTACCTCATGCAGATAGAGCAATCACCGTGGCTTGTGGTGGACGTAGAGACCACGGGAACCTCCGAGTATGATGACAGGTTGCTTGGTGTGGGGCTAGGCTTTGTGTCTCCCCTTGGCACAGAACAGTACCTGTACGTGTCCCTGCTGCACGGTGAAGGCCCATCATGCCCGTGGACAGCGGAAGAGTGGGTAGGTGTATACCGATGGTTGAAGGCGGCCCTGACGCGTAGAGAAGGTCAGGAACTCCTCGCGCACAATGTCAAGTTTGAGGCGCGTATGCTGTGGCGGCAACTGGGGATAGACCTGCGCCCTCTGCAACGGGACACCATGATAGATGTTTTCCTCGTAGACCCGACACGTAGCGCAGAGCTGAAGGATGCTGCAACTTTCTACCTGAAGGCCCCGAGGTGGGATGAGGAGTGGCAGGATGACAAGGGGCGTACGGTAGCTCACTACATTAGCGCACCGAGTAAGCATCTGGGTATGGTTCCGCGTGAGGTGGTGGCTAAGTACTGCTGCTTAGATTGTTACTATTCTGTGAAGATTGGTAACTATTCGCGAACACGGTTCACAATTAGACAGCAGCAATTCTACGAAGCTGTCCTTGGCCCCCTGCTACAGAACACACTCAACATTGAACTGGAAGGTATTCCGATAGACTGCAATGGCCTGCGCGACCTCGAAGCACGCCTCGCTGAAGAAGAGGACGCTATCCTGAAGCGGATTGCGGAGGTGGCAGGGCCGGAGTTGAACATAGGTTCCGCCATGCAATTGCGCGAGTACCTGTATGACCGGCACAGACTGGACAGGCTATTCTCCTATGTGACACGGGAAGACGGTAGCGTGGTCTACTTTGACGAAATAGAGTGGGAGACGAAGGCACCGGTCAAAAGTAGAAAGTTTGGGGTGTACAAAGACGACCTGCCTGCCGATGTCAAGGAGTGGGCAGTGGACGTAGTGGACATGTACCCCCAGTTTGTCACTTCGGCAGGTGCGCTGTCTACTGCACAAAACGTGTGTGAGTTTATCAGTAACGAATTGAGTAGTGGTAGGCACCCGGCTTTTGCAGGTAGCAAGGCTAATGCTTTCATACAGGAGGTATTGCGCTACCGGACAATCACCAAGCTGAACGCTACCTATGTGCGAAGCTGGCTTGAGTATAGTCAATGGGATGGGCGACTACATCCCTCCTTCCTGCTACACGGTACAGAGACAGGGCGCATGGCTTCCGCCGACCCGAACCTGCAGAACGTACCGGAGGAAATCTGCCAGTATGTGATAGCACCTCCCGGTTGGCTTGTATGTGAATCCGACTTTGCACAGTTGGAGTTGCGGGTATGGGCTGACTACTCGAAATGCCCAAACCTGTTGAAGGTCTTGACATCGGAGGACTTTCACCGGTATGCTATGGGGCAGGCACTGGGGAAACCGGCTGACCAGGTTACCAAAGAGGAACGGGACGCAGGAAAGGTTATCGTGTTCGGAGGGCTAATGTACGGAGGCGGTGTCAACATTGTATCGAAGCAGAGTGGCCTATCGTATGCAGAGGCGTCCGAGAAGCTGCAGCAGTATCGGTCGGCGTTTCCCACAGCCACACACTGGCTTGACAGTCAGGTAGCGTTTGCCCGGGAGAACCTGTATGTGGAGAGTGCTACCGGCAGGAGACGTCCCCTCCCCGGTATTCTGAGTAACGATAAAGGTAGAGTTACTATGGCAGAACGGCAGGCTATGAACACGGTGATACAAGGTACTGCTGCCGATATAACGTTCATAGCTTTGAACCGTGTGATGAAAGAGTTGACACGGCGGAAGATGCAGAGTAAAGTAATCAACACGGTACATGATAGCATCATCCTACTTTGCCCAGAGCATGAGAAGGAGGCGGTCTATGACCTGCTGAAAGAACAGATGACACGCACACCGTATTACGGTTTTACCGTACCGCTGGATGTGGAAATAGAGTTCCACAAGCGTTGGAAATCAGACGAGGTAAAACTATCGTTTCTGGAGAGGACAGTGACATGACTGTAGTCCCGTTGACAGAGGAGGAACAGGTTCTCCTGACTTCCCTCAAGTCGAAGACGAAGAGTAAGATGACCAATGAGGAAATGGAGGCGCAGGCCCGTCTAGAACAGAAGCATGAAACCTGGGCGCGGGATGCCTTCACCAAGGTTATCGAGGCACGCACCAAAGCTATCTACGAGAGGCTAGGCCCTGACAGTGACAAGTGGGACTACCGGCTACGTGAGGAGTTAGCTGATGAAGGGGCCAACGTAACCCTCCCGCCTATAGAAGACATCACTTGGGCCAATGTGGGGACGCTACGCCAACAGTTATCGTCAGTGCGTATTCAGTCCTCTTCCTTGGCACGCGAAGCACGTAGGCGGTCAGCTATCTTCAACGGTACAGTAGAGCAGCTTGAAGCACAGTGGAAAGGCATCACCAGTATTGACACTGAGTGGAAGGCTGGGGCTGCAGGGGAGGAACTGTTCAAGAGCTTGAAGGAAGAAGCACTACTGGCCAAGGCGCACGCAGAGTATGTGACGGCTTGTGAACGGACAGTGGTGCAGACGACGTTGGAGTTGCACTGGATACAGCAGGACAAAATGGGTACACGCGCACCATCAGAGCTTGAGAAGCCACAACTATAACCAGAAGGAGAACAGAGAATGGATTTCCCGACCCGTACAATCGAGAGGAACACGGCTAATGACGGTGGGACTGGGCTGTATGTTAGGAAGGCGACCAAAGACTCGTGGAAGAACTGGGGCTTCCGGTTTCAGGTACTTTCACCCACGGTAGGATGGGTACAGCATAGCTTTCCTATCATAGACGATACACATATTCCGTCACGAGAGGACGGCAGCAAACCGACATGGGCTTTTGTCCCTTGTCTGGGCACACCAATTGACCAGTCCTCCCCTACTATTGACCTCGACCCAGAGGGCGTTGTCAGGTGCCGACAACTAATCATACCGGGCACTAACACCTCCCTCCACGAGTGCGACCATATTGTGGATGGGAACAAGTCTGGCTTTACCAGCTATCTGTACCGTTGCCTAATCCTGAACTGGACAAGTCAGACGGTACAGATACTTGACTTGAAGACATCGGCATGGGAACGCCTCTTCATGGGAGTAGAGGAACTGCGCAAGACTTATGGTGAGAAGTTCAGTGTCCTCAACTACACGTTTGAGGCCAAGTGTGTCCCGTTACAAGGGGCAGCACCGTACAGGTATGACCTTGGTCTAATCAGCGACCCGCATGGTCACAAAGGGCCTGATGACATCAAGCAGTGGCTGAACAGTAACAAGGAAAACCGAGAGCAGTATGAATTGGCACAGAGGTCACTCATTCCTGCCAAGACGCCGGAAGAGGTTAGCCGGATGATAGGTGCAACCGCGCCGCCACAACCCATGAAGGCAGAGGCCGAAGCTGCTGGCGGTAACGTGTTCACTAGTGCAAGCCTTGACTCGGTAGAAGATATATTCGCAGGCCCGAGTACCGGTACTGCATCGAGGCTATAGGATATGATTATCCCCACCAACACTGCGCTTGACGAAAAGTTACTAGTCGGCTTTGATGGCAACCCCTTGGGGGGCCTGAAGACAGGTTGGGCTGTGCAGGTCAGGGGCAAGCCACAAGCAGGGACAAGCACCTTCTGCTGGAACCTGGTACATTCGTTAGCGCAACTGGACGGGGATACTCATGCGGTGTGGTTGGACTTAGACGGTTCAGCCACACCGGAACTCCTCCGCCATGTAGAAGATGACCTCGATATAATCATCATGAACACACGGGAAGCAAAAGTAGTAACCGACTACATGGACGCAATAGCCAACCACGTAAACCTGATTATCCTGGACAAGGTGGATGCGTTCACTACATCCGGTTGGAACTATCTGGCCTATCACTGCGCAAGGATAGCGTCCGAGTACAATGTGCTTGTGGTGGCCGTGTCTGGGGAGTGGTATAGCCCGACCAACAGAGTAGCGTTTACTGCAGGAGAGGACTTAGTTAGGTTGTATTTTACTCTGGGGCTAAGTATTGACAAGGGCACCGCAGAGACTGTATACTCGAAAGTGACAAGATACCCGAAAAGGATACGATATGAGTACGGTTCGGAATTACGTGGAGTATTGCCGGGGCCTTATCGCCTCCCACAAAGAAGCGTATGAGTACCTGGCGTCCCGTAGCCTCCCTGCAACAGTTGTAGATGAGTGGGGTATAGGCTACAACCCGGACAGTAAGCGTATTGTCCTCCCCATCTGTCTCCCCGACGGAACCCCTGTTGCTACTACTGAACGCGCCACAAAGCCCTATGGGCCGAAGTATCTTCACAGTAAGGGGTTCCCTACCAGTCATATTCTTTTCGGCTTACAGCGAAACGTGGGGCCAGTGGCGGCTATTGTAGAGGGGCCGATGGATGCCCTGCACCTGTCGCGCTTCACCGTGGATGGTAACCCCCTATGTGTTTTGGCAGTCCAGGGCAGCACACTCAGTATCTGGCAGGCTGCTATTGTTGCGGGATTGTTCAGAGGGGGACACGTGTTGATATACCCTGACCATGACGCAATAGACAAAGGGTGGGCATGGTCGCGTGTTCTGTTGAAGATGGGAGTACATGCTACCATGCCAGGTATTGCTTACCCGCTGTATGCCCCCAAAGATGCTGACCCTGCGTGGTTGGCGGAAAATGACCCGATGCACCTCGAGGTAACACTGACAAGTATGCTGGATAGAAACAGGAACAAAGGAGGTAGGTATGCTCAATCCCATAAAGACCGTATCCTTGGAGAACTTCGGGCGGTATCAAGGTGCGAGGTTTGACTTTGCACCCGGCCTGAACATCATCAGGGGGCCGAACCGTAGCGGGAAGACATGGATACTCCGTGGCATATCCGCTGCGTTGTGCAACACTGGTAGATTCAATGCTGATGACCCCGCCAAAGATGAGGTGCGCTTCTTCAACGGGACGGAACTGGCACCACATTATTCTGTCGAGTTGGAGTTTGGGGACGGGTTGCAGGTGCGCCGGTATCGCGACAGGACACTGAACATGTACCGTGTTGGTGGCACCGAGTATGACAAGGTGGGGAGAGGGTTCTTTGAACCTGTGGGGGATGCCACCGGTATCTTCCCGACTGTGTTGGACGGTAAGCCAGAGAACGCAGAGGTTATCAACATCAAGCTACTGTCTGATGACCGGTTCTTTCTGCTTGGTAGAAATGACCTTGACCGGAACCGGATACTGACACGGTTAGTTGGCATGGACGTGGTGGAGGAAGCGGAGAGGGCGACTGTAAAGGACTTGTCGCAGGCTACACGAGAACTGTCGGAGGCTCGGAGTGGTGTTGAGGCACAGCAAGCTATTGTGGACAAGTACAAGCCGGTGCCGAGCTTGGTCAAGGATATGGACAATGCTACTGGGCAGATAGAGGAAGCAGATACACTCAGGGTAACAGCGGACAAGGCAACAGAGGTAGGGGATGCCAAGCTGAAGGCAGTACGGGCTATTGGCTACTACTCAAACCACCAGCACGCCCTGGCTACAGCGGTCAATGCCCTGCAGCAGAACCTTGATGATGCGACCGCCCTGTATGATAAGGCGGATACACTAGAGCACCTTCTAACCGTGGCGCATGATGCAGAGCAGACTGTTGCTACCACCAAGGCACACTGTACCGTCCTCCAGACTGCTACCGCCTTGTTGGGCTTGGCACTCCTTTCTGCTGACGAAGTACTGGAACGCGTACAGGAAGCGGAAGACATAGCCGAAAATCAGCATAGCCTCACCAAGGCAATAGCTACAACGCAGGCTGACATAGACACACTCAAGCGGGATATAGCGGCCAGTGGGAAGAAGTACAATCAACTGTTGCACGAGTACGGTGTCTGTCCTGTGTGCGGTCAGGATATTGATGCCAAGCATAAGTGTGGTGGTCAGCCGTGAGGATACTTCACTTTACCGACCTGCACTTGAGGGGGCCTAGACAGACCCCTAGGTGGCGCACGGGTAGTATGGCAGATGACTTGATAGCCAAGCTGGATGCTGTGTCTGACATCTATGAGGAGACCAAGCCTTATGTGGTAACGTTTGGTGGGGACTTTGTGGATAGCTTTGGTACGTCCTTGCAGAGTGTGAACCTTGCTATTGACTCTATGGACTGGCTAGGGCGCACTAAACTTTATTGTGCATGGGGGCAGCATGACTTACTGGGACACTCACCTTCTACATGGGTAGGTAGCAGCGCATCAGTGTTGGCAAGGTGTGCTACTACTACAGAAAGAAACTGGGGGAATTACTATGTGGGAGGTATCGGTGATGAAGAGTACACAATCGGTATTGTCAACCACCATCACGAAGTACACGAAGCACTCACCGACGGCTCACTGGCTGACCTAGGCGCACAAGTAGTAGTAGTCCATGCCATGATAGTACCGGAACCTGTACTCTGGGAACATGTACTGATAAGCGACTTGCAAACTGATGCCAGAGTAGTACTGACAGGTGACTACCACCCGGGCTTCCAACCGGTACAGTTCACTAATGCCAAAGGGGAGGAAGCATGGGTAGTCAACCCCGGTGCAATGGCAAGGCAGGCAATCAACGATAGAGACAGAGTACCCCAAGTCAGCATAGTGGATATAACCGAAGACAGCATAGCCATAGAGTACCTGCCGATATCATGCAGACCAGCAGAAGAAGCGTTCCGAGTAGAAGAGTTTCTCCAGCTACAGGAAGAGCAGGCAGAACACGGTAAGTTTGCCGATATGCTGGGCGAGGTTACCAAAGACGGTATAGCCTCATGGGAGAAGCTATTCGAGCGTATGCAAGCCGACCCAGACTGGAACTGGAAAGAAGAAATCATCAAGGAGGCGTATGAGCGATGCCAGACAGCAGCAAGCAGATAGCCCGACTACAGGGGATGCGCACTCAACTGGACAACTGGAAAGGACAGTTAGCCGCAGCCCAAGCACGCAAGCAGGATGCGGAGGAAGCACTGGAGAAGGCCAAGGCGCAACTGGAAGAACTGGGTATCACCAAGCCGGAAGATGTGGTAGCCCTGCGTGAGAAGGCTGAACGGTTACTTGACGAGGCAGAGAAGCTTATCAACAGCACCAAGGAGAAGCTGGTGGCAATAGAGGAGGGCACCTACGATGCTGAGCAGGATACAACAGCTCAAAGCGTCCTCTAAGGATACCTCGGATACGCTAATCGGTATGCAGGCTTTCTATGACAATGCGCAGGCTAACCTGACTGTACTGAAGAAGCGGGCAGCGGAACTGGAAGCCAAGGCGGAGAAGCTTGATGATGTGGTCAGCCTACTACGGTCTCTATCGGGAGGTGCCAGAGAGTATGTAGTGGGTACAATCAATCCCCTTGCTAACGAAGCGGTACACGAACTATTTGGGGACAATGCAGTGTTTGACATATCCTTCAGGCAGCTACCGAAGCAGGGATGGGTAGCCGACATAGCCAGTGGTACAACCGATAGAGTGGGTAACCCGATAGACACGGATGGTCTGAGTATGGCGGAGGTCATATCGGATGCTGTGCTAAGGCCCTTGGTGGTGGCAATACATAACCCGTCACTGAACCGTGTAGTGGTCATGGACGAACCGTTTGCCGGTGTGGACAAGGAGAGGCCGGAAGCCCTGTGCAGGTTCCTACGGGGATTGTGCGACAAGCTGGGGATGCAGATAATCCTTACCAGTCATACGTTCGGGGCGGAGTATGACCAGTACTTTGACCAAGTTATCACGCTTACCGGGGAGTAGTTAGCATGAAACGAGAGGATAGGCAGCCGAAATACTACAAGGTGGTAGTGGTTGTGGCGCACCAAGGGAGGGGAACAAAACTACATGAGGAATGGTATATCGCTACGAAGATGACCGCGCCGGACATCTACCGCAACAAGTACCACAGGATACATGGTATCAACAGTGTGGTGTCTGTGGAAGAGGTAGCACTGGAGGACTATGTGGCTGCAGGGAAGGGAGGAAAGCATTGCTTTGAGCTGCGGTAGTTAGGTGGGAAAGCCGTCCGCGAAATGCTGAGAGTGTTTATGCTTGACAGGTGGTACGGTTAGCAGGTAGGATATAATTATGAAGCAATACGAGAACATCACAATCAAGCTAGTCAACCCGACTACTATCAAGCGGAAAGTTCTGGAAGACTTACAGGAACGGTTCTCCGCTGCGGTAGCTTTGGGTTTACAGTTAGCCGAACCGGAGAAGGTGTCTTCCCGAGGTAAGATACATGAGCTGCTTTACTACAGGGCGCGGGAAGAGTTTGACCTACCAAGCTACTACGCAACACAAGCAGTTGGTATAGTCATGACCAAGGTACGTTCCTTCTGGGGTGTTGCAAAGAGTAAGCGCACAGGCCTCACCTCATGGCCAAAAGCAAGTGACAAAGAACCTATAGGCTTGGCAGGTAATTGTTACCGCCTATTCTGCAACAAAGACAGGTGGGTTCTCCGCATATCCATAGGCAACGGAGAGTTCCTCTGGTTACCTCTCTGTGTCCCAAAGAAGTATCACGATAGCATGTCAGTCGCATCAGGTGAAGCAAAACTATACGAACGTGATGGCAAGTGGTATGTAGTCCTGCCCCTTCGCACTACTACAGATACACCTCCCTCCAGTGGTGGTTCGTGCTACGGTGTAGACCTTGGAGTAGCGAAGCTGGCAACAGTAGTCGGCCCCGGTGTTGTACGGTTCTGGAGCGGCACCAAGCTTCAGCATATCCGCAGGAAGTACAGACAGTACCGGCGCATGTGTGGCAGGCAGAAGAATGTACGGAAAGCCAAGGCCAGCAAGGGTAGAGAGAGCCGCTGGTCACGTGATGTCAACCACAAGCTTAGCAGGCAGATTGTTGACTTGGTAGCAGGTATACCCGGTGGGTTCATAGCGTTGGAAGACCTCACTGGTATCCGTAAGCGCAACAATCTAGGTAGGCGTTTCAACCGTATGCTAGGCGGCTGGTCTTTCCGACAGTTGAGGGATTTCATCACCTACAAGGCTGCTAAGGCTAATATCCTTGTGGTGCTAGTAGACCCTCGAGGTACTTCTTCCACCTGCCCCAAGTGTGGTAGCAAGGGCAGCAGGCCGAAGCAATCCTTGTTCAAGTGTGTCTGTGGGTATCAGGCTAATGCCGACTATGTTGGTGGCGTAAATATTTCTCGGAGAGGGCTAGAAGCTATCTCCGTAGCCCCATGAGCCTTGGGGCGTGCCTGAGAAGGTACAGGGTAGACCATTGGGTTTACTCCAGAGCGTTGAGTTGTGCGCAACCGGCTAACCGTTTAGGTTAGTCCTCTTGCAGAGGCGAATTGTTTTGCGGAAGGCTTAGGGGGAAGCTGATATGACTGAGAACATACTCATGGCCTGCGGTTGTGTAGCTAACGCGAAGGAGGTCATGTCCGACGGTAGCACCAAGCCTGCCTGCGCCATACACAATTGCTCAGAGGTTGCCACAGACAAGCCAAGCCTCGAGGGACGGTTGGCACAATGCACCTGCGGCAACACGGTGCCATCATCGTATAGCCTGCCCTTCTTCAAGTACAATAAACAGGGAACCCAGGATAGCTACTACTGTGGCTGCTGGGGATGGGATTAGTACGCATCGGAGGAATCGAATAGTTGAGTAGCAATATAGGATACAAACCGCCAAAGTCTAATCGCTGTAGGAAGTGGACAAAGAAGGATGTACGCAAACTGAAGAAGTATGCGCCACAAGGATTGTCTGTATGCGCACGGGAACTGAACCGTACTATTGCCAGTGTGTGGGGGAAAGCCCGCAGATTAGGTATCCCCATCAAGTCACGTGATTTTGCGCCAAACAACCTTATGCCTTGGACGGAGAAGGACTTGCGTCTAGTGGAATTGAACTATCCCCAGTATGGCCCTATTGTATGTGCCGAACGTTTGGGGCGTTCAGCTAAGGCGGTCATGGAACAAGCAAGCATACTAGGACTGCGGGCACCGAACACGCGTAACAAGTGGAAACCTGAAGAAGAACAGTATGTGATAGACAACTATGAGTTAGCTGGCGCGGTTGCTATTTCAAACGTATTAGACCGGAGTGTAAATGCCATATATCGGAAGGCACATAGCTTAGGCTTGAAGCGTTACCAGGGTAGGCGCAATCACCATGTTGGGTGGACTAAGCAGGATGAGGCCACAGTTGTTGGTGTTGTGAACTGGTTGGCTGCAGAGTTGGGGAGGTCACCTGCGAGTATCGTAGGGAAAGCAAGGCGGTTGGTGGCTGATGAAGCGCAATGGCCCGGCGGGACTGTGGTGCCACCGAAGGGGAACAAGCGGTAGGATGGCGCATGACCAGAAAGCCCTACAAGCCCCCGTTATATCCCAGGTGACCATTAGCACTACTTTACGCTACAACTCGCTCAGAACGCTTCCTGAAGCAACTGGCGGCATGTGGCGGCAATAGAAGAGAAAAGGAGAAGAGAGAAATGCCTATCACAGGAAATAACAAAGATGGTATCTATGTAACATACCCGTACCGCACACATGATGCTTCAAGTATGGAGTGTGGCGACAGTCCGCCAGTGACTATGGTGCAGAACCCCCATGCCATTTCTATTGACTGGAACTCCGGCAGCGGCATCGCACGTGTCAACTCAGTAGATATAGCACTACTGGCAGGTAGCAATCCCCCTAGCTGGGCGACATTGAGTATCGAGTGCCGTTTCCCTAGCTATGACCGGAGTGAGGATACACGTTTGGCGTCGTGGATACTTGGTACCCTTGGGGAGAGTGCAAGCCGTGTGCTACAAAGTCTTCCTGAAGGTGATAACAATTCGCTGTATGTCCCACCCGAGTACTGGCGGTGGTACTACTACTCAGGTGCCCATGAGAGTGAACGCTATCACATAGAGGATGCACCTGTCGCTGCCTGCACCACTGCATACGCAGGCGAGTACGTTGTGTCTGGCGGCTACTACGAGAATGAGGAAAGCCCAATAGATAGCTGGGGAGATTTCGAAATAGATTTCCTCTCGCAGAAGACATCACTCGGTGTCGCGTTCACAGGGGCAGATGCATTGTTTCGCACCCAGTGGTTCTATCGTGCCTTCGTCGTCGCTGCGGGGCGTACGCACAAGGCGTTCATCAAGAGACTGCAAGAGGATGCAGTTGACGAAAACGAGAGAGGTATATACTAACACGCAGAGAGGAGAAATGACATGACGTGGGTACAGTACGCATCGGTGGTAGTGGCTGTAGTGGTCAGTCTCAGTATCGTGTTCATGACGTGTTGGTTCGCCAACAAGGGAGATAGGCTATGCAGACGACTGGAAAAACAAAGAATGCAGAAGGCAAAGGAACTGCAGGTGATACTCAACGGTTGGGGCTTCGATATGGTACTGGCAGAGAATGGACGGTTCCGACTCCGTGCTGATGCACTATACGACATTAAGGTAGCACGTAACAAGCAGACAATAGAAGAGTATGCTGACCGCGTGGTAGAGCTACAGCTACAAAATGCCATTTGCCATGAGGCTACCCACTGTCTAGCCGCCCAAAAAAGAGGCGATAAGTTTCGCAAGCCATGGCAGGCTGAGTGCTATCACAGCCCGGGCAAACTGCCTGTAAGCACGCTGGACTTTGTCGCCTTTTTCAGCGGCCACTACTTTCAGGCCAGCCGCGGCGCTTGCGTATTGCCCGATAAATAACGTTTCCGCATTAGAACCGTGGTAGTCTGCATATCGGACTGCATCCTCAGGCTTCGGTGGATGTGGGTGCAATTTCGGTTTCCGAGCATCTATGGCAATACATATTGCCGACACGCTGAAGGCGAAAAAAGGAGCCGCTGCTATAACAAGTATAGCCGACACCCACGCGGGCTCTGACATCGACGCCGACACCTTGGAGCCATAAATCAGAGCACCTGTGACCAATGCGCTCAGTGCGCTTACATACTGTATGACACTGTCTGCTTTGGCATCTAGTTCCTTCGTCGCTTCATATATCCGTTCATAGTCATCCTTCGCGTATTGACACGCCCAGCCATAGTCAATGCCGCTCTCAGCCTCTATGTTCTTGGCGAATTCCTCTGCCTTTTCTTGCTCTCTTCTAACCTGCTCCAATTCAGCCTCAGCCCTGACATCCACCACCCTAAGCCAGTTCCCAGGCCATGTCCTCCAAAACCAAAACCATGTATTGCGCCACCAAGAGCACGCTTTGCGCCATTCGGTCATGTGAGTATCACCTGCAGTTCCTTTGCCTTCTGCATTCTTTGTTTTTCCAGTCGTCTGCATAGCCTATCTCCCTTGTTGGCGAACCAACACGTCATGAATTGGTGGAGAGTGCTACGTCA
>FZPS01000023.1_pt96 | contig 23879 bp, 22 predicted proteins | sample 1817821 | NCBI WGS metagenome assembly FZPS01 (sample SAMEA104158645, study PRJEB21678) | metagenome | place: Germany | collected 2015-04-21 | reverse complement strand
GCGCAGGGTATAGGCCCAACGGGGGGTAGTAAAGTAGCCGCCTTCGATCTTGTAGGTAACCAAGGGCACCTTGCAGGCCTTGGCAAGCTTGCCGATGGAAGGGGCTATGTGGCCTGTCAGGCCGTTGAAAGAGCGGTTCCCTTCCGCGAAAATGCAGATGTTCTTGCCGTCTTTCAGGCGGCGCAGAACTTCTCTGACTGTACCCATGTCAGTGCTGCCCTTGAGCCTTGGAATCGGATCAAGCAGGTACACCATCAGGCGGGAAACCAGACCGACGCGGAAAATATGCTCGCTGGCCACAAAGTAGAGCATGTCTTTAAAGCTCAGCTGCACGAACACGGGATCAAAATCGCCATTATGGTTGGCATAGACAAGGTAGGGACTTTGCAGTTCAGGGGCGGGCTGGACCTCCAGCTTGAAAAGCCATTTGAAAAACGGGGCGACAATTGGTTTGATAATTGCGTGAAAACGCAGATGTCGCCTATGATCTCTTATCCTATCAGCAGTCATTTTTTCACCTTCTTACATCACTAATTAATTAATCTGGTAGAGGACATATTCCTGCCGAGAATACGGCATGTTTCGGTCAACAGCTTTTTAAATCACCGCCAAGGGAGGAAACACCAGTCTAACAGAGAATTCGTTTTGCATCGGAAAAAAGAGGGTACTAAAGAGTTTTCAGCATGAGAAAGGGAGGTTTGAACATGATTAACGCAGCAATTGTCGGTTTAGGCTATATAGGCAAGGTGCACCTGCGAACCTTGCTGCGGATACCCGGCGTGAATGTTGTCGCCCTTGCGGGGCGGAGACTGGGGCCGCTGGAAGAGCTCGCCGCTATGTATAATATCCCGAAGGTGACTGCAGATTACCGAACTTTGCTGGACGACCCCTCCATTGATGTGGTGCACAACTGCACGCCCAACCATCTGCACTATGAAGTCAATCATGCCTTTATCAGTGCAGGCAAGCATATCCTGTCGGAAAAACCCCTGGGGCGCAGTGCGGAGGAGACAGGAGCCCTTGCGGAACTGGCCGAGGAAAAGGACGTGCTGACCGCGATCAACTTTTGCTATCGCTACTATCCGGCGGTGCAGGAAGCCGCAGTTCGCATCAGACAAGGGGAGCTGGGCAGCATCTACACCGTAATGGGTTCCTATCTGCAGGACTGGCTGCTGTTTGATACGGATTACGACTGGCGCCTGGAAAAGTCATTTACCGGCGAGTCCAACGTGATTGGCGATATCGGCAGCCATTGGTTCCACTTAGCCCAGTTTATAGTGGGCTCCCGAATCACCGAGGTTATGTCTGATCTTAAGACTACCTTGCCGGTGCGCAAGAAACCGGCCGGAGACGGAACTTATACTGAGTATCCTGTCCAAGTGGAGGATTACGGTTCGGTGCTTGTGCATTTCGCCAATGGAGCATCCGGGGTGTTCACAGTCAGTCAGCTGGCGGCGGGGAAAAAGTGCGCCATTGATGTGCAGGTCTACGGTTCCCAATCATCTTTGCGCTGGAACCACGAGCGGCCGACGGAGCTGTGGCTGGGCCGCCGGGACAGGCCCAATGAAGTGCTGATGGAAAGTCCCCAGCTGCAGCAGGCGGAAAGCAGGCGCTATGCCCTGCTGCCCACCGGGCATCCCATGGGCTACCACGACGCGGTTTTTAACCTCTTTACCGATTTTTACTCTGCCTTGCACTTGAAGAATCAGGGGAAGAAGCCGGAAGTAGAGTTGCCGGATTTCCGGGAAGGACATCGGGAACTCTTAGTCACAGAGGCAATTTTGCGGAGCCATCGTGAAAAGCGGTGGATCAGGGTGGAAGAATAGAAAGAAAGAGTGGCAGTTCATCGCTGAGCTGCCACTCGTTTTTGCACTTATGCGGTCCGTCTGCGCCTGCGCAGTACGTCGACATAGACTGCGCCGATAATGACCAGGCCGATGACTATTGTCTGGGCGTCTGGAGATACACCCAGGAGGTTCAGCCCGTTGCGGATCACAGCAATCATGATCGCACCGATCAGGGTTCCCCAAATGTTGCCAACACCGCCCATAAAGCTGCCGCCGCCGATGATCACTGCGGCAATGGCGTCCATTTCATAGGACAGGCCTGCCAAAGGATAGGCTGCGTTAACGCGCCCCATCAAGGTTAGGCCGGCGATACCGGCCATCAGGCCGCTGATGGTGTAAACCCAAACCCTGACTCTGTCGGTGTCAATACCGGAGAGGCGGGCGGCTTCGATGTTCCCGCCCACAGCATAGATATGCCGTCCTAAGGTTGTTCTCGTCAAGAAGAAGTGGAAGAAAACAACGGTGATCAAAACCAGGATAAAACTGAAGGGAATGCGCCCTACATAGCCTGCACCTACGAACTGAATCCATTTAGGGAAGCCGGAGATTGGCGAGGCGTTGGTAATAATCAGGGCCAGGCCCCTGGCCACGTTCATCATGCCCAGAGTGGAGATAAAGGGGTGCGGCAGGCGGAGCTTGGTTAAGACCAGCCCGTTAATCATTCCTGCCCCGGCCGCCACTGCCAGGCCGATGATCACGCCGATCACTGAATTCCAGCCCATATTGACAATCAGTATGCCTGTGATTGAAATTGAAAGAGCCAGGATGGATCCAACCGACAGGTCGATACCGGCTGTAACAATGGCCAAAAGCATACCTGAGGCCACTATAGAGTTGATCGCAGACTGCTGGGCCACGTTCATGAGATTGCGGAAAGACAAGAAGTGGGGGCTGGCAAAGGAAAGTCCAATCATGATGATGATAAGACCAAGCAGCGCACCTACCCTGTTGAGCAGTACGTCGCCCCAATTCATCCGCTGTAGGCTTTTTTGCAGACCTGACTTAGCTTGCATGGTTTATACCTCCTGTGGCTGCTGCCATTATCTTTTCTTGCGTAGCTTCTTCCCGGCTGAACTCAGCTGTTAAGCGTCCTTCAGAGAGAACAATGATACGGTCGCTCATTCCCAGGATCTCGGGGAGTTCGGAAGAAATCATGATTACCGCCGCCCCGTCTGCAATCAGCTGGTTGATGATGTTGTAAACTTCAACTTTAGCACCGACGTCAATACCCCGGGTCGGTTCATCAAAGATAAAGATATCCGCATCTGTGTTCAGCCATTTGCCGATTACGACCTTCTGCTGATTGCCTCCGCTGAGCTGTAAAGTCATCGTGTTCAGGCCGGGTGTTTTAATGCCAAGCTGCCGAACAACTTCAGCCGCCGCATCCTTTTGCCGGTTGACGTCAATTAAGATCCTCCGCACATAGCGCTTCAGGTTAGCTACTGTGGCATTGAACAAAACTGTGTTGCCCAAAAACAGTCCCTGGCCTTTCCGGTCTTCTGTCAGCAGGGCGATTCCATGTTTAAGGGCATCTTTGGGAGAGTTGATCTGCACTTCAGCCCCGTTTACAAAAATACGGCCGGAGCTCCGGGGATCTGCACCAATAATAGCCCTGGCGAGCTCTGTACGGCCTGCTCCCACAAGGCCTGCCACCCCCAGCACCTGGCCCCGGTAGGCTGAAAAAGAGATATCTGAAAGCAGACTCGCTGTCGAAAGCCCGCGAACCTCCAAAGCGACATCGCCTTGGGTGGTAGCCATCTTGGGATACTGGTCACCCAGCTTGCGTCCAACCATGTATGAAATAATGTCCTCTTTAGAAGCACCTTCAGCTTCTGTGGTGACGATCTTTTTCCCATCTCGCAGTACCGTGAATCGGTCGGAAATCTCCAGGACTTCGTCTAACTTATGAGAGATAAAAATGATGGTAACACCCTGGTCCTTCAACTGCCGCATCACTCTGAACAGGTCTTCAGTTTCATCTTCACCCAAGGAGGCAGTCGGTTCATCTAAAATGAGCAGCCTGGCTTCAATGGACAGAGCCTTGGCTACTTCCACCATTTGCTGTTTGCCGACTCCCAGTGTGCCCACCAGGGCTGTCGGACTGATGTTCTGGCCCAATGTCTCCAAAATTTCGGTGGTTCTTCTTACGATCTCTTTGCGGTCAATGATCCTGAAGCGTTCGTTGGCGAGGACTTCCCGTCCCAGGAAGATATTTTCCGCCACATCCAGTTCAGGGATGAGGTTCAGTTCCTGGTAGATAGGAACAATGCCGTACTCGCGAATTGCCTGGCTTGGCGTAATGCTGGTGAGCTCTTTTCCGTCATAGGTGACTGTGCCGCTGTCCCAGTGATGAACACCGGTTAGCAGTTTGATCAAAGTGGATTTTCCAGCCCCGTTCTCACCGAGCAAGGCATGGATTTCCCCTTTGTTTATATCAATTGACACATTATCCAGGGCTTGCACACCGGGAAAAGCCTTAGATATGTTTCTTAACTGCAGGAAGGGAGTGCTCACTGTCGATCACCTCCTAATTTTGAAAGCTCCCCAACCCCTCGTGCGGGTTGGGGAGGCTGATTAAAGCTTATAGTGTGCGCCCTACAATCTTCTCCATTTCGGCAATGTTTTCTTGGACATTGTCGATGTCTACGATGAGAGTAGGTACGGGGATGCGCTTGTCAATCTGTTCGCCGTTGAGGAGCTTAACTGCGTACTCAATGCCATAGTAGCCGATGCCGTAGGAGTCTTGCTTTACTGTGCCGGTGAGGCCGCCGTCCCGTACAGACTTCAGGGCGTCGGGGGAGCCGTCAAAGCCCATGATTATGATGCCTTCAGCGCCTGCCATCTCAACTGCACGGAGGGCGCCGAGTGCCATCTCGTCGTTGGAGCAGTAGACACCCTTGATGTTGGGCAGAGCCATCAGCATGTTCTGCATAACGTCCATGCCTTTGCCCCGTTCACTGTCGGCAGCCTGAATTCTAACTACGTTAATGTTGCTGCCCTTGACTGCATCTACGAAGCCGTTGACCCGCTCGTCGTGGGTCAGGTCGCCCATGGCGCCTCTGATAATGACCACATCTCCGCCTTCAGGCATTTTTTCCATAAAGTATTTGCCGGCCATGGCGCCTGCGTCATAGTTGCCGGTACCGATAAAGGTAGCCTTGTCGTCCCAGTCTGCGTCGGTGTCGATGAGAAAGACAGGAATTCCGAGGGCCTTTGCCTGCTCAAAAACTGCTACCGTTGCAGTTGGGCGAAGGGGAGCCACTACCAGCGCATCAATTTCCCTGGTGAGCTGGTCTTGGAGCATGTCAAACTGCTCTTGCACCTGAGTTTCTGCAGATGGTCCCACAACCGAGATTTCTACGCCAAATTCTTCAGCAGCGGCGTTAGCGCCTGCCTCAACAGTTTTCCAGTAGTCACTGTTGAGAGCTTTGAGAACTACAGAGATTCGGTAATCTTGGGCAAATGTGGTTCCGGCTAAGGCGCCGACCAGCAATGTCACTACCAGCACAACTAACAGCGTTCTTTTCTTACTCAACAAGATATTCACTCCCTTTTAGGTTTTGACAATTGTTCATGTAACGTTTTATATACCTGTTACCGCAGGCTTCCCCTGATTGTCGCCCCCTTTCGACCATCCTTGCTTTCTTGAAGTAAACTAAATGTTCGTGTTGGTTCGTTTGTGTTCTTAGATGTTAAGATTATAGCATGAAGAAGGACTAAATGTCAAAGGGTGAACAACTTGTAGTTTTTTTAGTAAACTTTCCGCTAGACTAGCTTATTTCCCATTAAGCCGAAATATGTTTGAATACAGCCATTTTAGCCTGCAATAGACCTTAAGGATGTACAAGCAGTAAAAGGAACATAAGTTTACATCTGCTTAGGCGGTACGAAAAAGCTCCCCGGTTTCTTTTTCGGGGAGCTTGTACTTTACATGCTGGGACCTTACCGCAACGTCCCTGTTTCTTCAGATTGCCTGTTCGGAGCTGGCTTTGAGCCCTGGGCTAAACTTGCAGACGCTCAATCAGCTCATTGTGGAGTTTGCCGTTTGTTCCCACCACTTCTCCGGCAAACAAATCAAGTTCCTGGCCGGAGACGCCTGAAACCTGGCCGCCGGCTTCCTGGAGAATGAGAACGCCGGCGGCAATATCCCAGGGATTGATGGGCTTTTCCCAAAAACCTTCTAAACGCCCGCAGGCTACATAGCAGAGATCCAAAGCCCCTGAACCTATGCGCCGCACGCCATGGGACTCTTTCGTAATCCTCTGAAAGCGAAGCATGGACTCGTCAGAAATCTTGGCGCTGTCGCCGCTGAAACCGGTGGCAAACAGGGCCTGCTGCACTCTAGCTACGTTTGATACCTGGATCCGCCGGCTGTTCAAGAAGGCCCCCCGGCCCAGTTCTGCAGTAAACAGTTCATCCAAGGCTGGGTTGTAAACTACTCCGGCTATGGGCTGTTTATGCTTAAGCAGCGCGATAGATACAGAGTAGTGGGGGAAGCCGTGGATGTAGTTTGCGGTGCCGTCCAGGGGGTCAATAATCCAGGTGAACTCTGACTCTGCCTCGTGAAACCAGCCTTGTTCCTCTGCCATGATGCTGTAGTCCGGAAAGTGTGCCTGAAGCTCTGCGATGACGAGGTTCTCAGAAGCCTGGTCTGCATCTGTAACCGGATCCAGCCCGCTTTTGTTTGTAACCTCAAATCCCTGCTTTCTTATGTATAAAAGGAGCTTTCCCGCCTTCTTTGCTATTGCTGTCATTGTGTCTAAATACATCTGAGTACCTCCTGTTGGCCTAACTGGTAACCGCAGGCCCGGGGGGACCTTGCAGGTACCCAGTTTAGTAAATGTATAATTTGTCTCGATGGATGTACAGTTCGATGTCTGCATCAGTGGGGAGCCTTTTCTCCAGGTCGACCAACAGAGTGTGACCCTCGCCTGTGGCAACTTCATAGCGCCTTTTGGCACCTAGATACATTTGCTCGCTGATTCTGCCTTTGAGAGTGTAGAAGCTGCTGTCGCCTAACGCCTCGCGATCTTGGCTGACTTCATCCGCTCGCATAATGATGCTGACTTTGTCATGGGGTTTTTTGCCTCTCGGCACCGGCAGCCTGGCACCTCCCAATAAGACATACAAGCCTTGGTCGTCTTCTAAGATGTCTGCCGTGATCACATTGCTGGCGCCGAGAAACTCCGCTACAAACGGGTTGTTTGGGCTGGAGTAAATAGATTCGGGATCATCCTCCTGCTGAATCTGACCGTTATTGAGGAGAATAACCTGATCTGCGATGCTGAGGGCCTCTTCCTGGTCATGGGTAATATAGATGGTAGTAATATTGAGGCGTTTTTGCAGCTTCTTGATCTCAAAGCGCAGTCTGTACCTAATCTTTGCATCAAGGTTGGATAGAGGTTCATCCAGCAGCAGTATTTCCGGGTCTACCACTAAGGCCCGGGCCAGAGCCACCCTTTGCTGCTGCCCTCCTGATGTTTGCTTAGGGTATCTGTCCTCCAGTCCTTGAAGATCCACAAGCTCCAAAGCCCACTGTACCTTTTCCCTTATCTCTTCGGGCGATTTCTTGCGAAGCTTGAGACCGTAGGCAATGTTCTGGTAAATGGTCATGTGCGGCCACAATGCATAGTTTTGGAAGACCATGGCAGTGTTTCTGAGCTCCGGTTTCTCATGCGTTATGTTCCGATTGTCGAGGAGGATTTCACCTGAGTCACAACGTACAAATCCGGCAATGGCACGCACCAGTGTGGATTTTCCGGAACCGCTTGGGCCCAGGACTGCGGCCAGCTTGCCTTCTTTCACTGTCAGGCTGACATTGTCCAAGGCTCTTACAGCCCCATAGCTCTTGCTCAAGTTCCTGATAGTCAAGTTTGCCATGCTTTATACCCCCAAGCCGCTAATATATTCTGCTTTGAGAAACTTCTCCAGTACAAGCATAAACAACAGCGCCGGTATGGTGAGTAAGATCGCTATCACTGACGCGTACTGCATGTTGTAACCCATACTGGCAGTGTACATCAGAGTGGGCAGAGTCTGAATGAACGGGGCGCCGATGAAAAAGGTGCCCGTAAACTCGTCAAAAGACGTGATAAAGACAAATATGGAACTGGCAATCAAGCCGGGAGTCGCCAGGGGAAGGGTGATGCGGAAGAAGACCCGCAGTCGGGATGCTCCAAGGTTTCTCGCTGCCTCTTCCAAAGTGACCGGAATCGACTTGAATGCCGCTGTGGTGATCCAGACAGAGTAAACCAGGGAAATCACCAGGTGCACAGCAATAACGCCGGGGACGGTTCCGACCAGATCATAACGATAGAAGATCGAAGTCATATTGATAAAGACCGGCAATTGCGGAAAGGCCTGCGGCATCAGAAACAGCACCAGAAGAATTCTCTTCCACGGCAGGTTGAATCTGGCCAGAGCGTAGCCGGCCGGAACAGAAATCAAGGTGGCAAGCACTACAACAATCAGGGCAATAGTAATGCTGATGGCCATTGAGTCCAGAACTGGAGACTGCCCGGTAAAGGCTATTTTCCAGTATTTTAGGCCAAGCTCCTGGGGAAAAGCAGCGGGCCAAAACCACTTTTCAGCAAAACTCCATAACAGCGTTCCCATTAACGGCCCGAAAACTATGAAGCCGATTAAAACCATGGCAATTGTCTTGAGGATCATGGTCTGCCACCACTTTGATTTGGTCACATTCTGCATCTCATGCGTCCTCCTTCTTTACAGTGTAACTGAGATAGTACATGGAGAGTGCTATGACGATCAGGTAGGAGATCACTCCCAGAGCATTGGCTACACCCCAGTCGCCCATGTAGTTAATTCTAAAGGCCATATCTATAGGCAGCATTACGGGTTTGGAGGGGCCAATCAGCAAAGGGATGGTCAGACAGCCTATAGTTGAAACGAAAGTCAGTACCATGGCAACCAGGACTGTTGGCCTGCAGATGGGAAGCAGGATTTCCCAGACTGCCCTGACCTTGTTGCCCCCTAAGTTCAAAGACGCCTCGATGTAGGAATCTTCCACTGACTGGAAGGCCCCCAGGATCAGAAGCGTAGCCAGGGGAAACTGTTTCCAAACGAAGGTGATCACCAATCCTATCCAGCTGAAGGCAAGCCCGGGCAGATCGCTGAGGCCTGTAACCCTGCTGATGAGGATGTTTAGGATGCCATGGGGGGCCAAAAATACCCTCATGGTGTGACCGGCAATAAGGTAGGGTATAAACAGGGGCAGCCGGTACACGAAGTTCAAAAAGGGCCAGTTCCTAAACCGGAGGAAGCTGGCTGTAAGAACTGCAACAACAAAGACCAGCACCAGTGTAATGATGGTTATTCCAATCGTAAAGAGTATATCCGTTCCATATAAAGTGAAGGCTTTTGCAAAGTTGTGCAGTCCAATTCCCTCGTCGGAAACAAAGCTCCCGGCGATCGAAGCGCAAAGAGGGTAAATATAAAGGACACATAGGACAAGCAGGGCAGGCAGCACCAGCACAAGTCCTGACACAGCTTCACGTTGTCCGTCGCTGACTCTAATGGAAGGTCTCTTGACTGCGGCACGCGGCTGCATTACGATCACTCCTTTCCCCTTGGTAGAGGTTACGCGAAAGCTAGAAAAAGAAGCCTTCGCGCAACCTTCAACAGAGCCCGTCACTTAGCGCATGGCATGTTCATATGCTTCCATCATTGCCTGGTAGTAGTCCTTGATGGGGAAGACCCTTGCGTAATTTGCCAGCTCCTCCGGCCCTACATCGCGAAACACCATGTTCCAGGTTTCTTGAGGCAGGTATTCTTGGACATAGGATGCGTCGATGCCAGGATACCAGTTGAATTTCTCTACAATGTACTTGGCTTGAATCTCCGGTGAAGTAACAAACTCGATAAACTTGAGGGCAGCTTCAGGATTGGCAGCCTTGGCAGGAATAACATAGTACATAGGCTGCCCGCACATGCCCGGTGCAGGGAGGCAGAGACGGAAATCCGGGTTCATACGCCCGTCGGCGACCCATGAGTAGAACATATCGACCCATACCGGCCCAATCCAGATCTCGCCGCGGCTCAGCATATCCAGGGTTGCTGCGTTGCCGGAAGTCATGGTTACATAGGAATCAAACTCCCGCAGTTCAGCCAGGGCCTGTTCCCAGCTTTCCATATACTTTTCATCAAAGGGTCCTGTTACAGCGTATATGTCGTAATTGCCGGTTTTCCAATAGAGCCAGCTGGCAACAAAGGATACACCGGAAGCGCCCTGTTTGATTCCGTTATAGCCAAACTTGCCTGGGTTCTCCTTGACCCATTCAACCAGCTCTTCAAAGGATTTGGGAGGCTCCTCGATGTAGTTGGGGTTATACGCCAGAACGGTCTGGGAGTGGAACATGGGGATTACATATCCCTCAACATCTACGCCCAGTGCGGTCTTGGCGGTGGAACTCGTCACATACTTAAATGTAGCAGCGGATTCAGCGTACTGCGACAGCAGTTCCTCCTGCAGAGCCAGGGAGGCTCCGATTTCATGGATTACCGCGACGTCGATATCCCAGCTTTCCCGATTTGCCCTTTTCTGGGCAAGCAGTTTTTCCACGATTTGCTGTGATCCGGGATCACCAGGGCCGGTGCCGACTACCCGGACCCGATATCCTGGATTCTCTTTGGCGAACAGAGGTCCGAGTTCCATATTGAACAAGTCGACCATGTTCTGATCTCCCGCGGTCACTAGGTTGATGGTGATATCAGCTGCCATAGCTAGACTGCTGAATACCATCATGCTCACTAGAGTAACAAGCAACGCAGTTTTCAAAACTCTACGCATGTTCCTTCTCACACTCCTTTTCAAATTAACCTCTGTTCTGCCGTTTCATCAAATGTCTTTTGCTTTCCCCGATCACCTCGCTTACGGAAGATTCCACTGTGCTGCTGGGCGGCGTACCCAACAAGGTTCATTGCATGCGCCTACTTTCTAATCAGATGAAAACGGAATACATCGGTGCGGTAGTAGTCAAAGGATCGGAACAAGGGTTCGTTCTGCCTTCCGTACTGGACTTGATCCATCAGCAGGATAGGAACATCCTCAGACAGCCCCATTTTCTCCGCGATCTCCCTGGGTCTTTCTATGGGCAGAATCTCTGCCACCGTGTAGGAAATGGCAACCCCGCATTCCTGTTCCAGGAATTCATTGATAGAACCGTACATGTCCCAGCTCAGCAGCTTTTCGATGAGTTTCGGGTCGGCCACTTTTTGGATCGTAAAGAAAACAGGACGATCGTTGGCAGTACGGACCCGTTCAATATGAAGAATCTTCGCCGGTTCCTTCATTTGGAGCCTTTCCATCAGTTCCTCGTCGGGTTCTTCCTGCCGCATCAGGGGGTTAATGGTGCCTGGAGTCCAGCCGTGCTGCCTGATGGTTCTGGTTATACTGTGAAGTTCAGCGATATTGCTTTTGATATCCACAGTGTTGCCTGTAACAAAAGTGCCGAGGCCTCGCTTGATAGTAACCAGGCCTTCCTGGGCCAGGGCCCTAATGGCTTCACGCAGTGTTGAACGGCTGACGCCAAAAATGGCGGCCAGCTCCGGCTCGGACGGCAGCCTTTCCCCGTATTTATAACGCTTCGCTTCAATCTCTTGAGCGAGTTTATCTTTCACCTGCAGATAGAGGGGTTCGTGGTTTAACTTGTACTTTGCCTTGGCCAATTGCTTCACCTCATTGCGATCAGAATGCCGGTACCGGACATAGGTCATCGGGATGTCTGACAAGTATCTCCAAAAAAATAAACGCCTTACGTTTTCCTTGTCATTATTCTAACATGATCTTTGTAATCCTTCCTTGTTTGTAAAAAAATTGTAGTTTTGCAACAAAATCAGCCCGCGTTCAGGGATCGAAAAAGCGGGTACCTGTTCGCCGGTACCCGCAATTCAAAGGAGCCAACTTACTTCGCCACTTCCACCTTAACCCCCCGCTCTTCCAAGGCACGAATATCTTCTTCGGGGATGCGGCTGTCCGTAATAAGAATATCGATTTCTTCCAACTTGGCAAAGGGCGTAAAGGCCTGTTTATGAAATTTGGAGTAGTCCACGAGGCAAATTACTTGATCTGCGGAGGCGATCATTGCCTTCTTGGTCTCAGCTAGATCTTCCGAGTAAACCATCAGGCCGTTTTCGAAGTCAACTGCTGTGGCGGCCAGGAAGAGTTTGTGCACCCTGTACCTGCCCAGCATGTTTTCGGCATCGCTGCCCAGAAGGGTATAAATGCCCTCCCGGCGATGGCTGCTGATCTTGCCGCCGGTAAGAAACAAGTCGATATTGAGCCTGTCCACAACCTCAAGGGCAATTCGCAGATCATTGGTCATGACAGTGACAAACTGCTGATTAAGCAGCCTTGCCAAGGGCAGGGTGGTGCTTCCCCCGTCCAGAATCAATGTATCTTTTGGTTCGATGTGAGTCAGCGCCTGCCTGGCAATGCTCTCCTTCTGGGGCACGTTGGTCCGCTGCCTGGCCTGGATCTGGAAGGCAGATATGCCGTTCCTTTTCAGGATGGCTCCGCCGTGCACCCGTTCTACCAGGTCCATCTCAGCCATTTTGTCCAGATCTAAACGGATTGTCTTAGGTGTTACTTTTAGGCGTTTAGCAAGGTCGTTGACATTAACGGAACCTTGTTCCTCCACCAAACGTGAGATCTCATTCATTCTTTTTACAGCGTTCATTGGCGTACTCCTTTGCTAAGTTACGTCTATAATAACACACAATAATAAACCTTTCAAATCTGAATATCTTTGCCTAAATGGGGAGGAAAAGACCAAAGCGAGTGGAATACAGCAAGAAACAATAAAAAACCAAAAGGAACCTAGGCTCGGCGCGAACGCGTGGGGCAGCTGAGAAATCAATAAAGGAGGTTTTTTTGTGAAAAAGGTAAAAGTTGGTGTTGTCGGATATGGAGTCATCGGAATTCGCCTTGCCACAGGTGTCTCCATGCAGGAAGATATGGAACTGGTAGGGGTTGCAGACGTTGGTTTGACCCTGTCAGTGCGGGCGCTTCTTGAGCGGGGCATGCCCTATGACTTCTATCTGGCAGTGCCTGAAAACCGCAAGCAGCTGGAAGATCACGGTGTGCCTATTGCAGGGACATTGGAGGATCTGGTGCAAAAATGCGATGTGATCCTGGACGCAACCAGTGCCGGTGTCGGCGCCAAGAATAAAGAACTTTATGCAAAGTACGGGAAGAAAGCGATCTTCCAGGGCGGCGAAAGCACAGAGGTAGCCGATGTCTTCTTCCATGGCTATGCCAATTACGAAAAGGGACTCGGCAAGCAGTTCCTCAAGCTCACCTCCTGCAATACAACAGGGTTGATCCGCGCAGTGGACTGCATTGATCGGGAAATCGGAGTAGAGAACGTTATGCTGACAATTGTCCGCAGAGTGGCAGATCCCGGCGATTACCACAGGGGACTGACCAATGCCCTGAAGGTAGAGACAGTGCCCAGCCACCAGGCTACAGACCTGATGCTGATTATGCCCCACGTTAAAGCAACCGGCGTCCTGGTCCATACGCCTGTGACCCACGGCCACTTTATCTCAGTCAACATCAAGCCCAAGAAGGATACTACCAAGGAAGAAGTGCTGCAATTCTTCCACAGCCATCCCCGCATCCGTGTAGTCCGGACTGCCGACGGTTTCCTGGGCAATGCATCTCTGTTCAGATATGCACGTGACATGGGCCTGCCCCACAGCGACATGTATGAAATCGCCGTGTTCGAAGAGACAGTTGAAATCTTTGAGGGCCACATCATCTTTGGCTTCCATGTTCCCCAAGAAGCGGTTGTTACGCCGGAGACGATGGACGCAGTCCGGGCCGTCATGGAAATGCAGACAGATCGCCTAGAGGCTGTGGGCATGACCAATAAGTACTTTAACCTGAAATAGGGGGTTTTTCTGTGGAAGGACTGCGCATCCATACCATCGATGATTTTGATTATGCGAATAAGACGGTGATTTTGCGCCTTGACGTTAACTCGCCCATCGATCCTGCAACTAAGAAAATTGTGAACACCAACCGGATCGACAAGAGCATTCCCACCCTTCAGGACTTGGTGGAGAAAGGGGCGAAGATTGTAATTCTGGCCCATCAGGGCGATACCCTGGACTACCAGAATCTTGGGCCCCTCGCAGAGCATGCCCTTCTTCTGTCAGAGCGCCTAGGCCGCGACGTCCGTTACATCGATGATGTCGCAGGCCCGGCCGCTGTAGAGCATGTCAAGGCAATGGAGCCTGGCGACATTGTCCTCCTTGGGAACTTGCGCTATTTAACCGAAGAGGTCTCTACCTTCGAGACGGTTGTACCCCTAAAACCTGAGGAGATGCTCGACACCTACCTGGTCAGGCGCCTCGCGCCCCTGGCAGATTTCTATGTGAATGACGCCTTTGCAGCTGCCCATCGAAATGCGCCTTCTATGGTTGCCTTTCAAGAGCTGCTGCCGTCGGCAGGGGGCCGGCAGCTGATTGCCGAGTTTGGCGCGCTGCATAAAGTGGCGGCAGATCCCCAGCGTCCGGCCTTATTTGTCCTGGGCGGGCTCAAGGTTTCCGACGCCTTTGGCATGATTCGTCAGGTGCTGGAAGAGGGCACCGCGGACGGCATCTTGGCAGGGGGCGTTTTGGGCATTCTCTTCCAAATGGCGCAGGGCGTTTCCTTTGGCGCGGTTCAGGAGAAATTTCTCCGGGAGCGCAGCCTGATGGGCTTTGTAAAGGAAGCCGAGGGTTACTTGGCAGACTTTGCGGAACGCTTTGTCCTTCCGGCGGACTTTGCCTATGAAGATCAGGGCAAGCGGGCTGAGGCATCCATTTCCGCTCTGCCCCAGGATAAGCTGTTTGTGGACATAGGCAGCCGAACCATTGAGCGTTTCAAGGCTGAGATCGCCAAAGCAGGCACCATCTTTGTCAACGGCCCTATGGGCTCCTATGAGAATCCCCTCTTCTCTGCCGGAACGGATGCCGTTTGGAATGCCATGGCGGAAGCCCCCGGCTTCACCGTTGTCGGCGGAGGCGACAGTGTGAGCGCCGCTTACAGGTTCGTGGCAAACCCGGAAGAGAAGTTTGATTACATTTGTACCGCCGGAGGGGCCATGGTCAGATTTCTGTCAGGTACGGAACTGCCCCTGATCAAAGCGTTAAGAAAGGCATACGGGAGGCATTAGCATGGAAAGGGAACTTAACCTGCCTTACGGGTCGGGCAGCCTGAGCTGCACTGTGACCCGGGGGACCTTTACAGGCGTCTATTTACCCGCAAAGGAGGAGGCGGGCAGTTCAGGCGAGTCTATGGTCTATGAGGCCCTGCGCCATCCAGTAGGCGCGCCGCGCCTCAGTGAACTGGTCAAGCAGGACGACCAGGTTGTGATCATCACCAGCGATCACACCCGGCCCTGCCCGAATGCGGTCCTTTTGCCTCCCCTGCTGGAGGAGCTGAACCGGGCCGGCGTGCCTGATGAGCAGATCACAGTGGTTATTGCCTTGGGGCTGCACCGCAAGATGAATGAGGCTGAGCTGAAGAAGTCTGTGGGGGAAGAAGTCTACAGGCGAGTCCGGGTTATTAACCATGACTGTGATGATGTTGTATCCTTAGGCACCACCAGCCGGGGAACACCGGTAGAGATCTTCCGGCCTGTAGTCGAGGCTGATTTTCGCATTTGCGTGGGCAATGTTGAGTTCCATTATTTTGCCGGCTTTTCCGGCGGCGCCAAGGCGATCCTGCCCGGTACTGCCTCTGAGGCTGCGGTAAAGGCCAACCATTCCCATATGATCGAAAACGGAGCAGCTGCGGCGCAGCTCTTAGACAATCCGGTGCGGGAAGACTTGGAAGAGGCAGTAGATATGCTTGGCGCCCATTATATACTGAACGTCATCGTCGATTCAGAGCAGCGCATTGTTCATGCCTGCGCAGGCGATCTGGTCCTGGCCCACCGTGCGCTGTGTGAGAACCTGATTAAGGAAGGCCTGGTGCAAATTCCCCAGAGGGTGGATCTGGCCATAGTCAGCGCGGGGGGCACCCCTAAGGACATCGATCTTTATCAGGCCCAAAAGGCGCTGGACAACTGCGCTAACGCAGTGCGCCGGGGCGGCGTGATTGTGCTTGCAGCCGAGTGTACGGAAGGATACGGCAACAAGACCTTTGAGCAATGGATGACTTCCGGCAGAAAGCCGGCTGAACTCCTCGCCGACTTGAAGCGGGAGTTTGTGTTAGGCGGCCACAAGGCCGCAGCCATAGCCAAGGTAGCCCAGGAAACAACGATTATCTTGGTGTCTAAGGTTATGGCAGAAGAAAAGATGGCAGGGATCACTGTCGTGGACAGTCTGGAGCAGGCTCTGGAAGAGGCATATCAGCGTTTGGGCGCTGACTTTTCCTATGCTGTCTTCCCCCTTGGAGCCTCCACCCTGCCAAAGGTGCAAAGTGAGGTGTAAGGATTTGAACCAACTGCAGGTTGCTGATAGGGAAAGGCTGGAGGCCTTTGCCCGGGAAATCCGCATTACTACGTTGAAGGAACTGGGTCATCTTGGCTTCGGCCACTTAGGCGGCGCCATGTCTATTGTAGAACTCCTTGCAGTTCTCTATGGCGAAGTGATGAAAATCGACCCTCAGAATCCCCAGTGGGAAGAACGAGACTGGCTCGTCCTTTCTAAGGGCCATGCCGGTCCGGCACTTTACGCCACTCTGGCCCTAAAGGGCTATTTCCCCATGGAAACGCTGTTCACCCTCAATCAGGGAGGAACCAAGCTGCCCAGCCACGCCGACCGCAACTTAACGCCAGGTGTAGACATGACTACAGGTTCCTTAGGACAGGGATTCTCCACCGGCTTGGGAGTTGCCCTGGGCCACAGGCTTGACGGCCGGGACAACTATGTCTACATCATCCTAGGTGACGGAGAGTGCCAGGAAGGACAAATCTGGGAAGGCGTTCTCTTTGGAGGCAACGCCGGGCTGGATAACCTGGTGGTCTTTGTTGACTACAACAAGCAGCAGCTGGACGGCTACATTGATGAGATCAACCCCTTAGGGGATCTCAGGGCTAAGTGGGAACAGTTTGGCTGGCATGCTCAGGAAGTTGACGGACACGATGTTGCAGAGATCTATGCCGCCATCCAGGCGGCAAAGGCGGCAAAGGGCAAGAGCTCCGTCATTATTTTGAATACGGTTAAAGGCAAGGGCTGCCATTTTGCTGAAGGAGTCAAACTCAACCACCACATGCGCTTCACGCAGGAACAGATAGCTGAAGCCATTGAACGCCTGGAAGGGGGGCGGCAGAATTGAAGTTAACCCTTGACAGCCGTGCCATGAAGGATGTTTATATCGAAACATTAATCAAGCTGGCTGAGGAAGACCAGCGGATAGTTGTCCTGGATGCGGATCTGATGCATTCCAACTCTACAATTCGCTTTATGGAAACCTATCCTGGCCGGGCCATTAATGTCGGAGTGCAGGAAGCCAACATGATCGGCACTGCAGCCGGGCTGGCCGCTACGGGCAAGATACCTTTTACGCACACATTTTCCTGTTTCAACACTCGCCGTGCTTTAGACCAGATCTATATGTCGGTGGCCTATGCCAAGCTAAATGTAAAGGTTGTCGGCACTGACCCGGGCATTACCGCGGCCTACAACGGGGGAACCCATATGCCCCTGGAAGATATGGGCGTAGTTAGGGGCATTCCCACCATGACTGTGATTGAACCGGTGGACAATGTGATGATGGAAGCCTTAGTCAAGGACATCGCCTACCTTGACGGACCTGTTTATCTGCGGGTCAACCGCAAAGAGCCGGTCCAGATTTATGCCCCCGGCACCGAGTTTGAGATTGGCAAGGGCAAGGTCCTCACTGAAGGGGATGATCTGACCCTGATTGCCAGCGGAATCATGGTGGCGGAATCCCTCAAAGCTGCCGTGCTGCTTGAACAGAAGGGCATTAGAGCACGGGTTGTGAATATCTTTACTATTAAGCCCATTGATAAAGAACTGATTGTGAAATGCGCGCAAGAGACAGGAGCAATTGTCACCTGTGAAAACCACAATGTCATCAATGGCCTGGGCTCAGCGGTGGCTGAAGTGCTGGCCGAAAACTGCCCCGTACCCATGGAACGGGTAGGCGTGCAGGACCTCTTCGGCGAGGTCGGGTCTGTGGACTACCTGCAGAAGCGTTTTGCCATGACAGCCGAAGACATTGCGGCCAAAGCAGAAAAGTGTTTAGCGAGAAAATGAAAAGGAGTGTGAGAAGTGAAGCTGATTAAACAGCAGGAACCTTATGGCTGGGGTTATACGGCGATTACCACTGAAGGTGAAGCAGTGCTGGATACCATGATGGATTTTGGGATCCTGCGCCTGAAAAAGGGTGAATCCCAAAAGGTTGTCACGGAGAAGGAAACTGCCTATCTCTTAATGGAAGGTGCTGTCCAGTTCACCTACGATGGGCAGGAAGTGAAAGGCGAGCGAAACTCTGTTTTCCATGAGTCTTGCACCTGCCTCCATGTCCCCGCCGGGACGTCTGTGGAAATCGCGGCTGAAACAGATGTTGAACTGGCCGTTACTGCAACCGTCAATGAGAAGCATTTTGCGCCGGTCTTTTATTCCGCCGATGATGTCCGCAGCGAACAGCGGGGCAAAGGTACGATGCAGGAGACCTCCACCAGGATTGTGAGGACTGTTTTTGATAAATCCAATGCCCCCGATGCCAACTTGGTGCTGGGGGAAGTGATCAACTACCCCGGCAAATGGTCCAGCTATCCGCCGCATCACCATCCGCAGCCGGAGATTTATCACTACCGTTTCCTGCCGGAGCAGGGCTTTGGCCTCTGTGTGCTGGACGGAGATGAAGTATTGAAGGTGGAACACCGTTCAACTGTAAAGATTGTTCAGGATGAGGTTCATCCGCAGTCCACCGCCCCAGGCTATGCCATGTACTACCTGTGGGTTATCCGTCATTTGGACGACGATCCTTATATTATGCCGACCTTTGTTCCCGAACATGAGTGGGTGCGCAACCCCGATGCGGAGATTTTCCCAGATAGGAGGAAGTAGGAGTGGGTCAGACAATTAGACTAACCACTGCACAGGCTTTACTGAAGTTTCTTGATAACCAGTATGTGGAGTTTGAAGGCAGAGAGTATAAGTTTGTCAACGGTGTTTACGGCATTTTCGGCCACGGGAATGTTCTGGGCATTGGCGAGGCGCTGGAGAATATGGATGATCTGTCGCTCCGCTACTACCAGGGCGTAAATGAGCAGGGCACGGTCCATGCCGCGATCGCCTACGCCAAACAGCATAACCGCCTGCAGATCATGGCCTGCACCAGCTCCATCGGCCCAGGTGCGCTGAACATGGTTACAGGCGCAGGCACTGCCACTGTGAACCGCATCCCGGTCTTGCTGCTGCCGGGGGACACCTATGCTGACCGCCAGCCTGATCCAGTGCTGCAGCAGGTGGAAATGCCCTATGATTATACGATCACAGCAAACGATGCTTTTAAAGCGGTGAGCAAGTACTGGGATCGCATCCAACGGCCGGAGCAGCTGATGGAAGCAGCCCTCGCGGCTATGCGGGTTCTGACAGATCCTGCTGAGACAGGAGCGGTTACTTTAGCCCTGCCCCAGGATGTACAGGGCGAAGCCTATGATTACCCAGTGAGCTTTTTCCGCAAGAGGGTCCACCACATCGAAAGGCTCATTCCTGCGCCGGCAGCGATTAAGCGTGCGGCCGAACTGATGAAAGCCAAGAAGCGCCCATTGATTATCGCCGGCGGCGGGGTTCATTACTCCCTGGCCACCGATGCACTGCGTGAGTTTGCGGAAACCTTCCACATCCCAGTTTCCGAAACCCAGGCGGGCAAGAGCGCGATGGTCTGGGATCATGAGCTGTGCATGGGCGGCGTGGGCACAACAGGAACATCCGCCGCCAATATCCTGGCTAAGAAGGCGGATCTCATATTAGCTGTGGGCACCCGTTTGGCTGACTTCCCCACTGCATCCAAGACTGCCTTCCAAAACGAAGATGTCGACATCATCACCATCAATGTCAACCGCATGGACGGCTTTAAGATGGATTCTGAGCCCGTTCTCGCAGACGCCAAGCTCGGCTTGGAGGAACTGGCCAAGGCGCTGCAGGAGGCTGGCTACAAGTCCGGCTATACCAGGGAAGAGCTGGTCAAGCTGAAAGAGGACTGGGATCAGGAAGTAGAACGCCTCTACACGTTGCAGAGCGACCAGGGCATTGTCCAAACGACAGCGTTGGGCGTTGTCAATGACTTTGTCCAGGCTGACGACATTATAGTCTGCGCTTCCGGCAGCCTGCCGGGGGATCTCCACCGCCTGTGGCGCTCCAAGGGCATCAAAACCTACCATATGGAGTACGGTTTCTCCTGCATGGGCTATGAGATTGCCGGCGCGTTCGGCGTGAAGCTTGGATATCCGGACCGGGAGGTTTATGCCCTGGTAAGTGACGGCAGCTACCTGATGCTCCACTCCGAGCTTCTAACCAGCATCCAGGAAGGCGCCAAGATCAATGTTGTGATGTTTGACAACGGCGGTTTCCAGTGCATTAAAGACCTGCAGATGAGCCGGGGCAGCAAGGAGGGATTCGGCAACGAACTGCGCTACCGTTCTGCCGAAACCCAGAGGCTGGATGGCGAGTACATCCAGATTGACTTCGCTCAGATGGCTGCTGCTCTAGGTGCAAAAACCTTTACAGTCCGCAGCCTGGATGAGCTGCCTGCTGCTTTGCGTGCCGCCCGGGAGGCAACCACAAGTACGCTGATTGACATCAAGATTATCCCGGGAACCCATTCGCCAGGCTATGAATCGTGGTGGAGAGTGGGGGTGGCAGAAACATCTAAGAATCCTTCAGTTTTAGAAGCTCAGAAACGGGATCGTCAGTACTTGGAAGAGCATCAGAAAATCTAGAGTCTGGGGTGGAAAGCATGCTGAAAAAAGGAGATGTAAAGTTAGGGATTGCGCCAATCGCCTGGACGAACGACGATATGCCTGAACTTGGCGGAGAAATATCGTTTGAACAGTGCATTGACGAAATGGCTTTGGCAGGTTTTGAAGGAAGCGAGGTCGGCAACAAGTATCCCCGGGATCCGGAGGTGCTCAAGCAGGCCCTCGAGCCCCGGGGGCTGGAAATTGCCAGCGCCTGGTTCAGTGCCTTTTTGACTACTAAGGAACTGGAAGAGACAGCGGCAGAGTTCATTAAGCACAGAGATTTCCTGCACGCCATGGGGGCAAAGGTCATTGTTGTGGCCGAACAGGGCCACTCGATCCAGGGACAGATGGATACACCCCTCCATGCCAACAAACCTGTTTTCACTGACGAAGAATGGGAAAGGCTGGTAGACGGTCTGCACCATCTAGGGGAGCTGGCCCATGAGAAGGGCATGCAAATCGTCTATCACCATCATATGGGGACAGGCGTACAGACCTTTGCCGAGGTAGTGCGGCTGATGGAGTCCACAGACCCTGAACGGGTGTCACTGCTCCTGGATACCGGACATATCGCCTTTGCCGGCGGCGATCCTGTAGAGATGATCGAAAAGTTCGGGCCCCGCATCAAGCACGTTCACTTCAAAGACTTGCGTGCTGAAGTTGAGGAGGCTGTAGAAACAGAGCAGCTGAGCTTCCTTCAGGCAGTGAAACGGGGCGTCTTTACAGTTCCCGGCGATGGGCGCATTGACTTTGTGCCCATTATTGAAGCCCTGAACGAGATCGATTACAGGGGCTGGATCGTTGTAGAAGCAGAACAGGATCCCGCGCTGGCTCCTCCCCTGGAGTACGCACGCAAAGCTCGGGCTTACATCAAGGAAAAGGCAGGACTATAGGTATAGAAAGGCGGTATTGTATGACTGAGAAAATTCGGTTTGGTGTAATTGGCGCTGGACGAATTGGCAGGATCCATGTTGAAAATCTTTGCTACAATGTGCCTGATGCAGAAGTGGCGGGGATTTCTGAAGTTGAAGCATCGCTTCCGGCCACCAAGGAGTGGGCCAAGAAGTTCGGCATTGCCAATATTGTCTCGGATCCAATGGTGTTGATCTCTGATCCCAATATTGATGCCATTGCCATCTGTTCCCCCACCGACACACATGCGGATCTAATCATCGCCTGTGCAGAGGCTGGGAAGGCTATTTTCTGCGAGAAGCCCATCGCCAATGATGTAGAAAAGACCAGAGAGGCTTTGGAAGCGGTAGAAAAGGCCGGCGTCAAGCTGCAGGTTGGCTTTAACCGTCGTTTTGATCCTAACTTTAGGCGGATTCGCGAGCTTGTTCAGACGCAAGCAATCGGTGAACCGCACATCATCAAGATTACTTCGAGGGACCCCGCACCTCCTCCGGCAGAGTATGTGAAGGGCTCCGGCGGCATCTTCCTGGATATGACCATTCACGATTTTGATATGGCCCGTTATCTCTCGGGCAGCGAAGTGACGGAAGTATACGCCTCCGGCTCAGTTCTGATCGATCCCGCCATCGGTGAGGCAGGGGATTTTGACACCGCCGTAATCGTACTCAAGCTGGCCAACGGCTCTACCTGCGTGATTGACAACAGCCGGCGGGCAGCCTATGGCTATGACCAAAGGGCAGAAGTCTTTGGTTCCAAGGGCAGCGCTCAAGCCTATAACAACACCCCCACCAATGTGGAGGTCAGCACCGGGGAAGGGGTTACCACCGACAAACCTCTGTTCTTCTTCCTGGAACGCTACATGGAGTCCTTTGCCCAGGAACTGCGGGACTTTACGGAAGCACTGAAAAAAGGCTCTGAGCCTCCTGTGACCGGCAATGACGGCCTGCAGTCCCTGCTGATTGCTATAGCCGCCACCAAGTCAGCCCGTGAAAATCGGCCCGTGAAAATTAGTGAAGTGCTATAAAAGAAGCTGTCATAGTAACTGCTAACCTCCGGGTTAGCAGTTATTTTTCGGCCTGAAGTAGATGAGATTTGTGATCCCTTGTACTCAGGAAGGAATTTTTTGTCAAGTGTCAAATGAGGCTCGATATGGAAAAGTGTTCAAGGAGGTATATAGTGAGAACAGAGGAAAAGGCGGTCCTGGTTGCCGGACCGGTATTTGTAGATTCGATTTTCAGCGGCCTGCCCGCCATGCCGGAGCTGGGTAAAGAGGTTTATGGGGAACATTATCTGGTTACCATCGGCGGCTGTGCCATTACTGCCATCGGGCTTGCCCGCTTAGGAATCTCGACAGAAATAGCTGCAGCCATTGGCGGGGATCTGTTTGGGACTTTCCTGGAGGAGCGGCTGGTCAATGAAGGTGTGTCCTGCAGGGGCGTTGTCAAAATTGCTTCTGAACACACAAATGCCACAACCGCTATGGTCTATGCCGGAGATCGGGCCTTTGTCAGTTACAGCGGCGCGGAGCTGCACGAAAGCGAATTGATTAGGAGAATGTCCACAACGGGCGAGCTGCGGGATTCCTTTGCCGGGATCAGCCATCTGCATTTGGGGCTGAGGCTTGATCCGGATCTGGGCTCGGTACTTTTGGCCGCAAGGGAGCAGAGGGTCACTGTCTCCTTGGTCTGCGGCTGGGACGGAGTGGAGTATTACCGGGATAAACAGGCACTGTTGGGCAATATTTTAAGCAGCACTGATTACTTTTTCTGCAATAAACTGGAGGCTGAGACAATCTCACAGCAAAGCACGATTGAGGATGCGGTGGCCTTTTTTGCCCAGTACGGCTGCCACCCGGTCATAACCTTAGGCGGTGAAGGGGCGGCCACTTTAGACGAAGGCGGAGAAATCTTCAAAGTTCCAGCCCTCAAGGTGAACTTCCTTGATGCCACCGGTGCAGGCGATTCCTTCGCAGCCGGCTTCATTGCCGGGCGGATTTTAGACTATGATCTGAAGAAGAGCCTGCAGCTGGCTGCAGTCTGCGGTTCCCTGTCTACAACCGCTCTGGGCGGCACAGAAGGCTTCCCCAAGACACTCTCCGATGCCCTGCAGCATCTGGGGAGCTAGAACGGAGGAAAAGGATTGAAAGCAGTAATTGTTGGTGCTGCCGGAGTGC
>FZPS01000181.1_pt86 | contig 23886 bp, 26 predicted proteins | sample 1817821 | NCBI WGS metagenome assembly FZPS01 (sample SAMEA104158645, study PRJEB21678) | metagenome | place: Germany | collected 2015-04-21 | reverse complement strand
GTCACGAATACGGGATTCTGCAGCCTGTAGGTTTTCAGCGGTATTATCAGCATTAGCAATAGTATGCTCTAATCTGTTCTGTAATGCACCTAGGTCGGATCTAGCAGCGGATACCTTATCTAATGCACCCTGAATTGTGGTGATATATTCTGTCGCATTATCATGGTTTTCTACTTCACTTTCTATTTCAGCTAAACCTAAACCTGTTACATCCATGCTTTTGATTTCTAAGTCAATTTTCTGTCCCTGGTTTGCTCCAACCTGAAGATTAAGCTTGTCAGCCCCTTCCAATGACCCATTAAGCAACTTCATTTTATTGAACTCTGTGTCGCTTGCAATACGATCAACCTCGTCTATCAAGGCGTTTAATTCCTTCTTGATAGCTACGCGATCAACAGATACGTTGGTGTCATTAGATGCCTGAACTGCCAGCTCTCTCATTCTTTGAAGAATAGATTGAGTCTCATTTAGGGCACCCTCTGCAGTCTGAATTAAGGAGATACCATCCTGAGCATTAGCTGAAGCCTGCTCAAGACCCCTAATCTGTGCACGCATTTTTTCAGAAATAGTTAGACCTGCTGCATTGTCTCCTGCACGGTTAATCTTAAAACCTGAAGACAATTTTTCAGTTGACTTTGCAATGTTACCTGTAGTAATACCTAACTGCCTGTTTGTGTTGGCTGCTGCCATGTTGTGTTGAATAATCATATTCATTCCTCCTTGAAATTATATTTTAGTAGCATCCTTGCCACTATGGATATGTGTACCCCTTTTTGCTATAAGCTCATAGGGGTTATTCCTTGTATTATATATATCGGATGTTTTTAAATTAACTTTATAGCTTTTTTGGTTTTTTTAATTTTTTTTGTCGTAAAAATGAGATTGTGTATTTTGATTACCTGAAACGGTCTTATAATAGTTAGTAACTGTCTCATTACTTAGCCTAGCATTCCTTATAGCCTTACGTTTATTTGATAAACTTCCCTCCAGCTTTGACCTATTGTTTTTCTCTAGGGCTTGTAGCTTTACACTAAGTTCGGTAACCTCAGTTACTAAGCTCTTAAGGATTGCGATTTGCTCCCCATATTCCTTACTATTATTGCTAAGCTCATCCCTTATACGATCATATACAAGCTCAAAACCTCGATCTAGGTCTGAGAGTCCTTTTATCTGGTCTTCCTTAAGAGAAATTGTAGATAAAAATTCATCCTCATCAAAATTCTCCATATCTAATATTGACTCTTGCTTTTTTGTAAGCTGCATAAGCTCACTAAGAACCTCCTGCTTTTTGCCCAGCGAGTCAATGAGTAATTGAATATAAGTTTGCTTACCACTATGGTTTAATTCCATTTCATGCTCCTTTTATTTACTTACTCGCCTTCATTACTTCCTTCCAGGTGTCGCGCATTTCTCGGATATAACCAAGAGCCTCCTCAAGGATATCCTTATCCTTTGAGATATTACTTTCCACAAGTCTCCTGTATATATAATCATAAACAAGCTCAAATTCATTAGATACAGGATACTTAAAGTCAAGACTTGCCCTAAGCTCTGTTATTATCTTTTCAGCCTTTATAATATTAAGATTAGCTTTTTCAATATCGTCTTTTTCTATAGCCATTATTGCTATATTGCAAAACTTAATTGCACCCTCATATAGCATCAAGGTCAACTCCGCTGGTGAGGCTGTCAATATTCTATTATCCTTATACACCGCAGCAGCATTTACAGCCATTTTATCTTCCTCCTATATAATTAAACGTTTTGATTGCCGCCCATACCAAGCATAGACATTAAAGCTGAGCTTTGTGAGTTAATCCTTGCCATAGCAGATTCCATGGCAGCAAACTGCTTGAAATACTTGTTTTCAATATCAACCAACTTAGCTTCTAGTTTAGCTAGATCCTTTTTGTATCTAGTCAAGGACTCTGTCATTTCCTTATCATTATATAAGGTTAAAGCACTGCTAAGAGATGTACTCTTCATTCTATCCATCAAGTTGCTATAGAGTTTTTCTCCTAGCTTAGACAGGACCTCTGCAACCTCTTCTGGATTGTTTGCTAAAGACTCCATAAGCTGATTCTCTAAGCCTGCTACCTCACTAAAATCGGCATCTCCACTTATATGTAGCATACCTTTCTCAGTATATTTCCGAGTAGATATACCAAAGCTTGCCAAGGAGTATGTCTTACCATTTACCGTAATAGGCTCACTAAGAGTTGAGCGCAGAGCATTGATAAGACCTCCTAATGTGTCATCTCTTCTAAGTAGGGAGTCCTTAATTCTGTCTTCCCATTTTTTTATCTGCTCTTCCGTCATGGTTTCTCTTTCTTCCTCTGTTAAAGGATCGTAACCACGAGCAGATTCTGCATTATATGCTTCATTCATTTCCTTAAGTATATCATTATATGTCTTTACAAAATCCTTAATCATATCATATACAGCCTCAGTGTTACCTGATACAGATACGCTTATTACCTCATCGTCATCAGTAGTTGGTGTATCTAAGCCTGAAGTTACTCCCTTTAAGGTAAATGTAAGTCCATTTGCAGTGAAGACATTAGACGAGCCTGTAAGCACTGCTCCGTTATACTCTACTTCGGAGTCTGAAGCTTTGACTAATACAGGCACTTCATCCTTAGACTCTCCATCCTTAGGCTCTTCAACTATAAACTCTGCCTGTTTATCATTTATTCTCATCTCAGCAAGTCCCAGTCTAGTAAGGCTACCGCTTTGTGTTATATCTTCATTACTATCATTTATATAATCCTCAAGATAGGGCTCAAATGCTTTCTCTGCAATCTCAAATACATTACTACCTTCTTCTCCAATTTCACCATTCTTCCAAGCTTCATGCTCTGTAAATGCAGCTTCCTCAGCCTTCTGCATAAGCTCATCATTTATCATGTTTTGTAGTACATCATCCTCTATGGATTCTAACTCCTCAGGGCTAAGTCTTTCCTTTACAGCACTGGTAGCATCTGCAATATTCTCTTCATTTGATATAAATTCTTTTATAAATGTATCCTTGACCTGCATGTGCTTAATCTCTAAAAGCTGGTTCTTAATGTGGATTCTGTCATCTTCTACAAGGTTATCATTAAGATATTCATTAAGTAATCCATCTACCTTAGTCTTATCACTACTACTAAGATCGTCATATCCTAAAAAATCTTTTACTGCATTCTTGTCTCTTACAAACTCTGTAGATGAGCTTGAAATGGCAAATGAATTCTCTACACCACTGCTCTTAGAGCTTATAAAGAAACGCTTATGAACCGTGTCATAATTAGCATTTAAACCGGCATCTCTTAAAGAATTTATCAGGTCATTTACGGTTGTATTCTCTCTTATTTCAAGGTCAACATTTTTTTTAGCATTTATATGTATGGTGGTACCCTCATCTGCTTTAAAACCTAGGTCCACTAACTTGGTCCCTAGATTTATCTCTTTACCATTGTCATCAAGCTCAAGCTTTGCTCCTGTTAAAAATTGTGAACTAGCCAATTTCTTAACTTTAATTAAGTGGGTTCCTTCGGGAGCATTTGTCCCAGCACTTACCTCTACCTTACTTGTATTTGATGAGCTGGCTTTTTTGATTGCATAACTTCCCTGCATACGCATCTTAGACAAGGCTCCTGTATATAAGGAATATATCTTTGAATTCAAAGCAGACCACTTATCCTGCTTCCATTCAGTCGTGGTTATTTTATTCTGAACTTTTGTAGTCTTAAGCCTATGAGCCTTCATCATTTGCTCAACTACATATTCTGTATCCATTCCGGAAATCAATCCTGATAATCTCATCGACATAATGACCCCTCCTATCTTTTTTCATCAATAAGAAGACCTGCCAGCTCCCATATCTTTTCCAGCATCTCCAAGGTCTTCTCAGGAGGTATCTCCCGTATAACTTCTTCTGTATCCCGATCCATAACTTTAATAGATACCCTTCCTGTTGATTCATGGTATGAAAACTCACATCTTGTATTATGGTTCTTTAATCTAGTATTAGCCTTGGATATCTCTGCCTTTATATGTTGTTCACTAGCTACTGCCTCATTGCTGTCACCATCATTTTCTATTACATCTTGCGCCTTAGGTATAGGATGATTTGCATACGAATTCATACTTATACCTACATTATTGCCCATCCTGCCACCGGTATTAGAAATCCGTGATGAGCTACTGATTTCATTTTGATATGCTGATGTCTTCAAAATCTCTATTCCCATGACATTACACCTCCATGTGCTAAAATAACAATTGTTTCCGTCCCTAATTATCATCCTTGACTGTCATGACGGCTTATTCTTTCGTTAATTATATCGGCATTATTAACCAAAAGCTTAATACTCTTTTTTACTTATTCAAATAACTTCTTCAATACTTCTTCACTTATATTAGTGGAGGCAGCCTCCTTATTGGATTCTAGTATCTGCAAATAAATCTCCTTACGATATATTGGGACTGATTTGGGTGCACTGATTCCTATTTTGATTTGGTCCCCTTTTATATCTAAAATGGTTATTTCTATATCATTTCCAATCATAATTGATTCATTGACTTTTCTCGATAGGGCTAACATTATTTGTCCCCCTTCCCAGCCTTTATAGCCTTTAGCTGTTCATAAAAGTGATATTTAACTTCATAATCTCCATCATCTATTACAAGTTGGCATCCCTTTTTGCTATCTGCATTAATAACGAAGGGGGCTTTCATATTAGCTGATATCTTTGTAGGATCACTAGGCACTGTGACCGATACAAGGACTACCAGATTGTCTGGAGTTATATCTCCCAGGTGAGAAAGGAGCTCGTCCTCTACTGTGGGATTATAATCAGGCATAATTAGAAAAGGACTAATTATAGGTATAGCAAGTCCAGGCTCGTCTATACTCTGTAACCAAGTTATATCTGGCCTCTCACCTTTTTCATTATCATAAATAATTGTGTAGCTCTTACAGTCCGAAAATCCTAAGATTCCTTGTTCAAAATATATAATTTTGCTTTCATCAAGGTCAACCTCACCAAAATGCTTAGTTTTTACTAACATCTGTTTCCCCTTTCATGATCAGTTATTTTTTAGATAATTGCAAAACTCATGAACCTTTATTACTTGTGCAAGTTTAACAAGGGCCATAAGCAGGCACTCTGAGACCGTCGGTACTTAGGTGTCGTACTTTTACACCTTATGTACCGTTACGAGGCGAAGGTAGCGAAAGCGTGCCTGCAATGGTTTGTTAAGCTTGCACATGTTTATAAAGTAGAATTTTGCAATTATCTATCATTACTATTATCCTGTTTATCCTGCCAACTATTGACTTATAGAAAATCTAATAAAGAATTCTGTACAACCTTAGATGACGCTGATAGTGATGCATTATATATCATATAGGCAGAATTAAAGTTTATTATGGTGTTTACCAAATCCACGTCCTCATTCTTAGATAATAATTCTTTAAATTCGGTTTTCTGACTTGCAAGCCTATTCTCTGTTAGCTCTAATCGAAAATATCTACTTCCAAGGTCTGAAACTCCTATATTTACACGATTCTGTTCATTCTCCGAGCTACTTATACCCCTCGAAAACGCCGCTTGCATTATTTCTTTCTTTAATACCAATTCTGTGTCTAACTGCTCTAACATTTTATCATACCGACTAGCATCATCTCCAGATATATTAGGATCATCAAGGCGTTTTTTTATCTCTTGAATCTTTTCCTCTGTTTTAATTACATCATTTACACTATTTAATATGTCATCAATATCCCTTCCTATTTTATGAGATATGACATCTGAAGCTTCAGTATTGATTGTTAGCATTTGATTATAATTTATCTCATACCGAATCTCCTGCTTTACCTTTGTATATTCTATCTCAGGCTCATCAGGCCTATTCAAGTCTTTCACACTACAGTCAAAATAATGCTCTGGCTTTAGGTCTCCCTTATCAAAGTTTGATTTTCTGTATGTTAGTTCAATATCATCTGCTGTACGAAACTCCTCATATATACTCTTACCTAGTATCAATTCTCCTGTCTCGTATAAAAAATGAGCTGAGTCAGGATCAGGACTATAGGCATCAGATTCATAGGCTGAAATAGTCTTTATATTAGTAAACAATGGCTGGTCCTCAGATTCTCCACCGGCAACCGGCTTACTATAACGGATACTATCAATAACCGTATTATCTAACTTATCATAGGATAATTGTATCCTATAGATACTCTCCATCTGGGGAGAATCTTCAAAGGAAACGTCTGAATCAGCAAGATCTCTTAGCTCATAGCCCCCTTTAACTATTGATACCCCCTGTATTTGATTACCTGTAAAATTCTCTTTTATATCATACTGCAGATTATCAGAATGGCTCATAAATGTCAAAGAACTATCTGTCTTATAGCCTGTGAAAACATATCTGCCTGCATAATTAGTATTACCCTCTTGATATATCTGATTCTTTAGCTCTACAAGCTTCTGAACGATTGAGGACCTATCTGTAGCAGTTAAGGAATCTGTGCTTCCCTGAACACAATAGGTGTTAATCTGCTTCACAATACTATTAATTGTGTTTAGGGCACCCTCTGTTACATCCATCCATGACATTGCATCTGGGATGTTCTTATCATAATACTGCTCTATCTCAGCCAAATTAGTTCTAAACTTCAAGGCTCGAACCGTAACGATCGGGTCATCTGATGGCTTCTGAATCTTTTTTCCAGTAGAATACTGTTCCTCAAGTTTAGACATGTTTTGCTTATTCTTATTTATATTGCTGAGCATATTGTTGGTCATCATACGGTTTGTAATTCTCATCATGGACCTCCTAACTTAATCTTGATACTATATATATCTTGCCAAGCCTTCTATAAGGCTTTGTCTTCATACTATACTAGTTATACCCCCATATAATTTATCAACCTATCATATATCTCATCCATAACGGATATTACTTTTGCCGAAAGATTATATGCATTCTGAAACCTTACTAGATTCATGGCCTCCTCGTCAATATCCACACCAGATACGGATAACCTTTGATTACTTATAGCTTTAATTATATTATCCTGGCTCAAGGAGAAATTAATAGCCTTCTTTGTATCAATTCCTATATCAGCTACCAAGGTTTGCATAAATCCACCAGGATCACCCTGACCAAACATAGTGTTATCAGTTTTCAATGCAATCAAGGCCTGTAAAACATCATTGTTCTCTACTCCGTTTATTACATCAGAGGCTGCAGCAAAACTTCTAGGATCTCTCATAAACTTATCGCTAATAGTAAAGTTTTCAGCAGTCATAAAGTAATATGTACCGTATAAAGGACTATTATCAGGTACTTCTTCTGCAAAGCTACCTGTCTGGGAGTTAAATGTATCAAAATCATAGTAATAATAATCATCTGAATCAACTAAAGGACCAAATACATATTCCCTTCCATTTACCCTATTAGTTGCAGTAAAGAAATCAATACCTGGATTATTATCAAGATCCCTTCCACTTCTGTGTATCTCGTTAAACGCCTTTGCATATGTTCTAGCAAACTCATTTAGCTTGTCCATATAATATGGTATTCCCTTATAATTGATGCTTTCACCCACGGAAGCCGTGACATCTATCGCATCAGTAAATAATGGATCCTTAAGCTCAAAGGTATAGATAAACTCTCCTGTTTCCTGGTCCTTTGTAACTTCAAAACCTAGATATTCATAATCATAATTTCCTATATTTATAAGTCCCTCTGTAGGAATGTTTAGCCTTTCTATCTCATTTATACTAGTGCTTGTAAGAGTAACAAGACTTTCACCTGCTACTGCTGAGACTTGTCCCTGTAAGTTGAATTGGTTGTTGCCATCCCTAATCTCATATAGGGCTTTTAGAGTTCCACCAAGGTTTTGGCTTCCTAGATTAAATATCTGTCCACTTGTCCATGCCACATCATACAAGCCGTCTATATCATTCTGGTTTTGCTTGTACTGTCTTGGTATAAGCTCAAGTTGATTATAGTTGCCTGTGTCTACTAAGGTTTGCCCATCCATCTTTATGACATAGCTAGTAACCCCAATTCCTGTTCCTACTACCTTTTCTGTGACTGATATATTAGCTATCTGTGATAAATCATCTACCAAAAGGGCTCTCTGGTCCCTAAGGTCATTTGCAGTAGCACCGCTTACCTCTAGGGTATTTATCTGCTTAGTAAGTGAAGATATCTGTTGGGCAATAGAATTAATCTTGTCTACCATGTTTTTTATTTCAAAATTACATTCTTCTTGCGTTTTTTTCAGGCTTGTCGATAAGGAATTAAAGTATTCTGTAAGACTCTTACCATAATTAATCAACTGACTTCTAATATTTAAACTAGATGGGTTGTTTGAAAGTTCATGAAGACTACTATGCAGAGAATTAAATGTGCTTGTAAAACCCTCTAAGCTTATCTCATTAAAATAGTTTTCCACCTCTGTCATATAGTGGGCCTTGGTATCATATTCTCCTAGAATTGTATTGTTTTTTCTAAACTTAAGATCATAGTACTCGTCTCTAAGCTGGATTACACCAGTTACACTTACACCAGTTCCAGCCATACCATAGGAGCTGTGCATCCTAAGAGCCTTGTCAGCTTTTTGACCCATTACCTGCCTAGAATACCCTTGGGTTTCTGAATTTGATATATTATGGGCAGTCGTATCAAGTGCCGCCTTATAAGCATATAAGCCTGTCTTACCTATATTTAATCCAAAAAATGTTGATGCCATCCTAACCTCCTAACTGGTCATCCTTCTTATCCCCTTATGCTAGCTTTACAATTCTTCCTGACCCCTTTTGCGAGCTTCGCAGTTCTTCCTATGTGAGGGCGTTTACGCCCTCACTATCTACATATTCATTATTATATGCTCTAGCATCTCACTTACTACATTTACATATCTTGCCGCAGCATTATAGGAATGCTGGAATTTAATAAGATTGGTTAGCTCCTCATCTGAAGACACACCTGTAATCTCTGTTCTTTTATTATCTATACTTTCAGTCATTGATGCCTGATTCATACTTATATTATTTATCTGTTGTCCCCTATTAGCAATCTCGGATATAAAGGACACATAATAGTCATTAATATTATTTAAGGTTAATGTATTAGGTGATAATGTTGCAAATGGTTTTTGCCAGTTGGTCAGCAGGCTCTGTACCATTTCAATATCATATGCTCCTGTTCTATCATTCTTAGATAGGGGTAAATTATAGTTGTTATGTAGAATGTTTGGATTAACCTCTATCTCTCCTATGGTATATAGAGAATAATTGTCATTTCGATCCTCCTGATTATATATCCGAACACTTACAGTCTCTATATCCCCGTCCTCGTTAATAATTTGTATGTCCTGCTCGTCAGTGTAGCGTGGCATAGACTTCCTACTAAATAAAGCCTCTCCCACAACCCTATTAGAATCCATTCCAACAGGAGCATTGTCTACATCAAGAACTAAAATCTTACTTCCATCAGCTAGAGTTACCTCCTTATTGGGACATAAAGTGTCATTTATCATTGTAACTATTCCATGAATCAACTGATCAAACTGCGCCTGTACAGTCATTATGACAGATGGGTTGATTACATTGTTATATTCTCTTACCTGGTCCTGATACTGATTTTCGGACTTTCCTTGCTCACGAACTGGTATATCCTTATAGTTTGCTGGTTTATGACCTCTAGCTGTAAGCAAACCCTTCAATGATCCAACATCAGTATTATCCATAGAAGATGGTGGCCTATCCAGGTTAAATACATCCACTCCATGGGCAACCCATATAGGCTTTAACATCAAGGTTTCCTCATTTATCCTAACCGTATCCATCCTATAAACCAAATCTTCAGTTACAAAGGGTACACCCTCTACATTTACTGTAACCACGCTATCAGTATTTTCTTTATATGTAATGTTAACCATTTTGCCAAGCTCATCCAGAAGTACATTTCTTTGGTCTCTTAAATCATTAGCATTTTCTACTCCTGTGCTTTCATAATGTCTAATCCTTATATTCAGTTCCCGAATTTCATTTCCAATTTCATTTATTCTATTAACTTGATTATTGATTATAGTATTTAAATTTACCTGATAATCATTCATTTGACTAAATATATTCTCGGCCCTCTCTACAAAGGTAACTGCCGTTTGTATAAATGATGCTCTTGCCGCTATATTATCAGGTTCTCTAGTTAACTCCTGTAAAGATTCCCAGAAATCTTTCATGGTGTTCTGGAATTGAACTCCTTCTAGCTCACCAAACAAGCTCTCAATTTCAGAGACTGCCGAATACTGGGATTCATAAAAAGCCTGTCTACCAATCTCCTGGCGATAGGCTTTATCCAAAAAGGCATCTCTAACCTGTCTTAAATCAGCAAAATTAGCACCCAGGCCTTTTTGCATGGATGAAAGATGAGATTCACCATATTTTATATATTGATGATCTGCGAATATTGCTTTCTGTCTTACAAAGCCCTTAGTGTCTACATTCGCAAGATTATGTGATGTTACATTAAGTGCCGCCTGACTTACATTTAAACCTGACACACCGATATGTAAACCGCCTAATGAAGCCATAAACATTCCACCTTCACTTTTGTACTACTTACTGCTTTGCATCAAACATCCCTGTTTGCATAGACCCCTCACTGTCTTGTGATGCAGATTTAGTGTAAGTGTTATTCCCCGGCGACATCCTTGTGCTCTGAAGAAAATTCATATTGAATTCTATCATCTCTAGGGATTGTTGTATCAATGATTTGTTCCTGTTGTTAATTTCAACCAAAGTGTTGACTGTCTCCTTAAACCTATCATGAAGCAAAGACAAGGCCCTTTGTTCCTTCTCTTGTTGACCCAAAAGCTTAATTAAGTCACTAAGATTTAAGCTTTCATCCTTTTTTCCAAGCACTATGCTTATATCTTTCATTACCCTAACTCTCTTGTTTTCTAGACCTGTAATCTGATCTATTGCCGCTTGCTCTTTTGCGGTAATCTCCTGCAGAGTTTCAGTATCATTTTTTACAATAACCTGTGACTTTTCTCTTACAATAGGGATCAGCTGATTATATATCTCAAGCTCCCCTTCCAAAACATTAATTAATTCATCTATTAAGCTTGCCACAACTTACCTCATTTCCATGGTTGCTGGTCTTATGCCAGTTCATCAAAGTATCGATTAACTACTTTTTCAGCAAAGTCCCTATTACTTACCTTGTATGTTCCAGCTTCCATTCTTTTCTTAATCTCGCTTATCTTATCCTCTCTCACATCTGGCGTCTTAGCAACAATCTGTTTTGCCACCCGATAATCCATGGCAGTTTGGGATATCTCTAGCTTATCACTAAAGCTTTTTGTTTCTGTCTTATTGGTCTTGTTAACCTTACTTGTGTTATAAAGTTGGCTTACCTTGTTGTATGCATCTATGCGCATTATATCACCCCTTATTACTATAAAATTATAAAAGTATTCTTTCTCTATATTATTTATCGGCTAGTTTTTAATTTACATTAGATATGTTTTATAAAATATTTGGGCTGCCTCACTCATTACTTTGTGCGACAGCCCTTCTTATTTCAGAATATAGTCTGTTACTTATTGTCCATTTACCTAGTTCATCTTATCCTTTAGTACCTCTATAGCCTTTTGCAACTGATTATCATCATCACGCGGAATAGTAACAAGCTGTTTTAAGTCCTCTGATAATTCCACTTCAATATCAGGCTCTATTCCTGTACCATGAATGTTTCGGCCCTTTGGCGTAAAATATTTGGATACAGTAAGCTTTAATGCAGTTCCATCAGATAGGGGCAAAATCCTTTGCACTATACCCTTACCAAATGTAGTAGTTCCAACAATAGTTGCTTTCTCATAATCCTGCAAAGCACCCGCAAATATTTCAGACGCACTGGCACTATTCCCATTTATTAATACCACAATAGGCTGATCAAATTTATCAGGGTTCTTTGCATTCTCTTCTGTACGGTTTTTATATTTATCCTCTGTATATACAATTAATCCTCTAGGTAAGAGCCGATCCAGTATTTTAACCACAGAATCAAGTAATCCACCAGGATTATCTCTAACGTCAACAATTAATCCCTTCATCCCCATCTTCTCCAATGCCTTCAAAGCATTGCTAAACTGGGAAATAGTAATACTGTCGAATTCATAAATCAGTATATAGCCTATATCATCTTCTAACATCTCGTACTCAATGGTAGGTATATTAATCTTTTTTCTTTCAAGAGTAAAATCCATAGGGTCAGCCACCCCATCCCTATATATAGTGATATTAACCTTAGTTCCTTCCTTTCCCTTTATCTTACTTACAACCTCACTAAGATCTTCTCCTGTAACCTCTTCACCTTCTACCTTATATATTATATCATCAGGAAGAAGCCCAGCATTATAAGCCGGCCCATCCTTATATGGCCTTACAATTGTAATTATTCCCGTTTTCACATCCTGACTTACGACAGCTCCAATACCTTGATATATACCAGAGCTACTTTCAATCACATTTGCATATTCAGCCTTTGTATAGTACATAGAATATGGATCGTCCAAACTACTTATAAACCCTTTGTATATACCTGTGGCAAATGCATCCCTATCCACCTCATCAAGATAATAAGTATCAATAACCTCTTCAAGCACCATTAGTTTCTCAACAATTTCATCATAAGACTCTTCTCTATCTGTATTGTTTTCATTATCTTGAGCAGTAGAAACATTCTCTCGTCCCTTATTCTGTTTCCCAGTATCGTCATTAAAGGCAATGTAAGTTACTCCTACTGCAGCAAACAAAAAAATCGCCCCAATAATTCCCGACAGAAAGCCGGTCAAAAAATTTCTTTTCACTATTGTCCTCCTATTCCTAATAATCTAACTGCTCCATATACTTCATATACTTTACAACCATTAGGGCTATCTTAAATGTAATTGCATCTTCAAACACACGAAGGTCTAGATTAGTAGTCTTTTGTAATTTATCTAATCGATATACAAGTGTATTTCTATGAATGTATAGCTGTCTGGAGGTTTCAGATACATTTAGGTTGTTCTCAAAGAACTTGTTAATTGTAGCCAGAGTCTCCTCATCAAAATCATCCGGAGACTTACCTTCAAAAATCTCTTTAATAAACATCTTACATAAGGGCATAGGTAACTGATATATTAATCTTCCAATTCCAAGATTATTATATGCCACCACATTTCTGCCACTATAGAATATCTTACCTACGTCTAAAGCCATTTTTGCTTCCTTATATGACCTAGACACATCCTTAATCTCACTAACAACAGTTCCATAGGATACATATACCTTAGTCATGGCCTCTGTGTTTAACATATCTAGTATAATCTTTGCAGTCTTATTCAGGTCCTCATAGGTTTCATTTTGCTTAACTTCCTTAACAAGAATAATGTTTTTCTCATCTACAGCTGTAATAAAATCCTTTGACTTACCAGCAAAAAGACTACGGACTGTTTCGAGAGCATTGGCATCCTTTTCATTCTTTGTTTCAATTATATATACTACCCTTCTTACATCCGTATCAATATGAAGTTTCTTGGCCCTGTTGTAAATGTCTACTAGGAGCAAATTATCTAAGAGCAGGTTTTTAATAAAATTATCCTTATCATATCGCTCTTTATAGGCTATAAGTAAGTTCTGTATCTGAAAAGCAGCTATCTTACCAATCATAAATACATCTTCACTATCACCCTTTGCCACAATAACATATTCAAGTTGATGCTCATCAAACACCTTAAAGAATTGGTATCCCTGAATAGCCTGACTATCAGCAGGTGACGCAACAAATGATAGAACAATATTCTCATATTGCTCAGGGTTGTCAGCAGTTGATGCCAAAACCTTACCATCTGTATCCATAACTGATATGTCAATACGAGTAATACCCTTTAGCCCATCAATTGTACTTTGAAGAATTTGGTTGGAAATCATATTTACGCTCCTTTATATTATATTTGAATTTTTACTTATAATTCATATATGCTAGTCCTATTTTAGCACTAAGATAGTTGAAAGTAAACTATTTTCATCAAACTTTCACAAAGTTTTTCGTACAATACTATCAAAATACTTTGCCTTACACTTTGTCAAGTGATTAAACTATATCATAAATGGAATAAATTGCTTGCTTTATTCCATTTAAAACGGGTTTCGAATGCATAAAACAAGATTATGCAATTCTTTGTTAGAAAAAAAGGGAACACACTAGGTGTTCCCTTTTATATTAACTATATTTTATTAGTTAGTTATTACCTGTTCTGTTTCCTTATCAAATACATGTAGCTTTGACATGTCGAATGCAACCTTTAATACATCGTCAGGTCTTGCTGTTGTACGAGGATTTACACGTGCGGTAAAATCAATTGTGTCGTCAATTGTGAAGTATAAGAATACTTCTGCTCCAAGAAGCTCGTATACTCTTACAGTTGCTTCTACCACAGCGTCAGGATAATTGCTAATGAACATCTCTTCATCATGAATATCCTCTGGACGAATACCGATAACCACTGTCTTATCAACATAACCACCGTCAACAAGCTTCTTAGCCTTAACTTCAGGCAGTTTTAATGAATTTCTTAAGAATTCTACGTAAATGTCTTCACCCTTCTTAACAACAGTTGCATCAATAAAGTTCATCTGAGGTGATCCCATGAAGCCTGCCACGAATAGGTTCTGAGGTCTATCGTAAAGGTTCTGAGGTGAATCTACCTGCATGATAAATCCGTCTTTCATAACAACGATTCTTGTACCAAGTGTCATAGCCTCGGTCTGGTCATGTGTTACATATACGAATGTTGTCTGTAATCTCTGATGAAGCTTGGATATCTCGATACGCATCTGTACTCTCAATTTAGCATCAAGGTTTGATAAAGGCTCATCCATGAGGAACACCTTAGGATTACGAACGATTGCACGACCCATAGCTACACGCTGTCTCTGACCACCAGATAAAGCCTTAGGCTTACGGTCTAACAAATGCTCGATGTCAAGAATCTTAGCTGCTTCATGAACAACTTTGTCAATCTGATCCTTAGGTACCTTTCTTAATTTCAATCCAAATGCCATATTATCATAAACAGACATATGTGGATACAACGCATAGTTCTGGAAAACCATGGCTATATCTCTATCCTTAGGCTCAACATCATTAACTAACTTGTCGCCTATATAAAGTTCTCCTTGTGTGATTTCTTCAAGGCCTGCTATCATACGTAGCGTAGTAGACTTTCCACATCCTGATGGTCCAACGAAGATAATAAACTCTCTATCGGCTATCTCAAGATTAAAATCTTTAACAGCAACTACGCCGTTAGGATATTGTTTAGTAATATTCTTTAACGATAAACTTGCCATTTTCTATCCTCCTATAATTCCTATATGTTCTTGTACAAAGTTTATAAGTGTATGATACACCATTTGATTTACTTTAACTATATCCCATTTCAACAAAATCGGTTTTGCCCTTTTGTATAATTTGTATATATAGAGATAAATTAAGTATTTTTACCGAGAATCTAAATATTTTTTGTTTTATTTACTGGCTATATTCTATAAAACCTTCACCCATTACCTCCCTAACATCATTAACAATAACAAAAGAATTCGGATCAATTTTCTTCGCAATTTCAGTAATTTTAACTATTTCCTTCTTAGATACCACACAAAAAAGCATTTTCCTTTCCTTATTTGAGTACATTCCAGTGGAACTAAGTCCTGTGACCCCCCTATCAAGAGATGTCATAATTGCTTGTGCAATTTGATCATATTCATCGGAAATGATATATGCCATTTTGGCAAATTTTAAGCCCTCTAGTATTCCGTCAGATACCTTGGCAGTTATAAAAACTGCAATTATTGCATATAGGGCATTTCCAATCCCAAAAACTAGGGCTCCTATTCCTATAATTAATCCATCAATAATGGTAAGAATAGCAGGAACTGAAAGGTGCTTTTTATACCGCTGAACTAAGGATGCTAACAAGTCAGTTCCTCCTGTGGATGAGGAGGCTGAAAACACCATCCCTAGGCCAATTCCTGTTAATGCCCCTCCCACAACCGATGATAAGAGCATATCATCAAACTGCAAGTCATAGATGGGAATAACCATCATAGCGATAATATAGGTCAAGGTACCAATTGTCACATTTATCATTGTTCTAATCCCTAAAAGTTTTATTGATACTATAAATAAGGGAACGTTAAGCACAACCGTTACAAACCATATGGGGATCCCCCCATCTATTATACTCCTGGTTATCTCCTTTATGATTATGGCAAAGCCTGCTAGTCCCCCTGTTACCAAGCCCAAGGGCTCGTATATAAGGTTGACTGCCAAGGCCATCAAAAAGGATCCTCCTATTATTTTTATATATTTTCTTAGTATTATGTTTTTTTTACTTCTAGTCTTTCTTATAACCATACCTATCCTCTTTATAATCTTATTTTGTCAATATGCTTATTGTTGTGTATAAAATTTATGATATACTGTTTCAATTTGATTTATTCATCCAGATGACCACGCTTTCTTATTGTCCTTCCTTCTGGGTATATGACTTTAGCATTTCCTTGGCCTTAGCTATATCTATATTATAGGCGCTGTTACTATCCTCACCTGCTATTAGTTCAAATACAATGTTTTTACCTGGTGTCTTTATATAGCTTTCCATATAATTAAGCTTATCAGCTAAGGAAAGATTTGAATCAACCTGGGTATAAAGTTCTTTAATGTATGTACTTAGTTTTGTCTCTGTATCTATTGTAGATAAATATTCTAGAAACTCTTCAGAAAACACCTCTCTAGGAACCCTATCCCCTGAGTCTTGCTTATTACTTACATCCTTTTTGACTTGCTCCGTCTCAAATATAGTCTGGTAGACTGCCTGTGGCACTAGGGTATAGTAACTAATTTCAATATCAAGCAGGTCCTCTATCATTACTACCCCATATTCACAAACCTTTTCCTTAGGAAGATATCCAGTAATAGCGGAAAGTTTTAAATACTGGGGTATAGATGGCTTAATTAGAACTAGCTCTTTGTGCAATCCATCCGATAAAGCCAGCTGAGTTTTAATAGGAATTGTTATATAGTAAATTCTATGTTCTTCACAGTTGAATATCTCTAAAACCAGTTTGTTAATGTCTCCTGTCTCCTCGTCAACTGCAAAAATCAGGTGCTTAGATATATCATCTATTCTAGCCTGGGTTATTGGCACCTTTTCACTTATAGGTGAGATGGTTTCTATTATATTCCTCTCTGGGACACCATAAAAATGCATAACAGCCTTATAAGTAAACACCATAATTGCGGTAAAAAAAACCAAAAAAAGAAGGGATTTTAAAAACCCTATAATAAATATTTTTCCCGTACTTCTTCTCATGTGTTTCACCTCTCATGGCCAAGGGACTTACATTAAAGTAATGATAAATTCAACATGACTATTTTATCATACTGTCATTTCCTAATCAACTGTGCTTTATAAGAAGAATATATTATGATATACTTAGGATGTTTTATACTTAGGATGTTTATTAGGATATATGATAATTATAAAATGCAACTTATATTTAAATAAGAGATAATAAGTGAGGTGGAAATATGGTCAAAGTAGCATTGGTGACTGGCTCTTCTAGAGGGATTGGAAAGGCAATCGCCTTAAGATTTGCAAAGGAGGGCTATAACCTAGTAATAAACGGATTAAAGCAGGAAGAAAAGCTCCTAGAGACCAAATCCCAAATAGAAGCATTGGGTGTATCTTGTCTAGCCTTCTTGGGGGATATGGGAGACTATGATAAGGTTAAAGAATTATTCCAACTTAGCAAAAAACACTTTGGTTCCTTGGATGTTCTTGTAAACAATGCAGGCATTTCCTACGTTGGCCTTCTGACTGACATGACTTTGGAGGACTGGAACAGGGTCATTACAACCAACCTAACATCCCTTTATAATTGTTGCTCGCTTGCCATACCTGACATGGTCAATAGAAAAAGTGGTAAGATTATTAATATTTCATCTGTTTGGGGAAATATAGGCGCATCCTGCGAGGTGGCATATTCAGCTTCAAAGGGTGGAATGAACTCATTTACAAAAGCCCTAGCAAAGGAACTGGCTCCTAGCAACATCCAGGTAAATGCCATAGCCTGTGGTGCTATAGACACAGAAATGAATCATTTCCTTACAGATGAAGACCTGCTGCAGCTGACAGAAGAAATCCCTACTGGCAGGCTGGGACAAGCAAATGAAGTAGCTGATTTGGTCTATCAGCTTTCCCAAAATAACCAGTACCTTACAGGGCAAATAATTGGACTTGATGGAGGTTGGGTATAGAAGATAATTACTGCAGCCTAAACCAGATCTCATATATTCCTATTCCTGTTAGGAATATAGCTGACAAAAGAAGTAAGACAATACCTATAGCTGAAAGTGTCTTGATATCATCTTGCTCTTCTTTTTCCTCTTCCTCATTCTCAAGACTTATAGAATCTGATTTAATATTTCTTAATAGTATGATAGATATGAAAAGACCCAAAAAACCCAAAACATGTAACCAGACTGGAATTCTTGTAGTAATACGGGCCCCTAACACTCCTGACAGGCATACACTTGAAGTATTTGCCATAGCGTGAAATAAGATTGAATTAAGAATAGACCCTGTTTTATAAACCAAATATCCCATAGTAATACCAAGAATAGTCGCAGGAATCACTTCACTGACACCGTTCAAAATATGGTAATAGCCAAAAATTACCCCTGTTATGATAAAGCCATATTTTTTGCTGTGACCTTCATAAGCCTTCTGTATAAATCCTCTGAACAGAATCTCTTCACATATTGGAGCAAGAACTATCATTCCTATCAATAAAAGTATATTTTGATAGACTGACTGTTCCTGTAAAGGAATATCTAATTCACCTAGCTTATTATCTAAAATAAAACGAATTACGACGGATATATAAAATGCAAATAACCACATACTTATACCTGACAATATACTAGTTATCTTATTTCTCGCAGTCGTCTTTTTAAAACTGAATATATCATCTACTGGCCATTTCGATTGCTTTACAAACAAAAGTGCTGGCAAAAGAATATAAACATATTCATTAATCCATAGGTTTGTCCCTATACCTAGTCTTAAAATTAATAATGAACTGCCTACATATGTAAGAACTACTGTTATGAAAAAGAGCCCATTTGCTTGTGCAGTCGTAGGATATTGTCTCTTCATAAAAGTCTCCTCCCCCCCTTACTATTCTTTCATAAATATATATACTTGGCCGTCTGCATCCTTACAGTTTAGCTTAAGCTGATACTCTCCTGCCATTAGTGTAATTTCAAGCTGGTCACATATTTTACTCTCATTATCTAACATTCCAATTTCTAATGATTCTCCTATTAAATCAAGGGAAAAATCGCCCTGATTAATGGATGTATAAGCCGATAAGCCTATAGTCTTTGTATCACTAAATGATATGGTATAAACCTTTTCATCTATGTAATTAAGTCCCTCCAAATCTACAGAATATATCTCTATATAGCCCTCTGGAGGATTGTTTAATTCTCCCATATCTATCTTGCAAAACCTGTCATAGATTGATTGGTCAACCGGACTTTCATGATAAGCTATAGTAAGAGTCCCGTTTATTTTTTCACTTGTAAGGTATACTGAATACTTGCCCTTACCTAGCATTTGAGTCGAATAAACTTGTTTATTCTTTGAGGTATTTCTCACATTTAGAATATACTCATTACTTCCCTTTCCAAGCACTTTTGAATCACTTACTATTTTTATAGTCTTCTTATTCCTTGTATCAGATTGTAAAATAATTGATAAAACAGAGGGAGTCTCTAACTCTCCTGTAAATAGCAAATCATCTTCTCTCTTATGTTCACTTAAGTCAATTATTTCTTTGCTATACTCCAATGGTATATCAAATGCATGCTTATCCTTGCCTATACTTAATTGTTCTAAAACAATTAAGCTAATACCTATAAAAAGGCAGGTGATAAGGATTATATACACTGTCTTTTTCATGAATACCTCCAACCAGGACACTCCAATACACGAAGTATTTGAAGGCATCCTGTAAAATTTGACCCATAGTAATTATACAAAAAAATTCATTATCGTCATAAATGTTTTGCCTAGCCATTATTTATCAACCCCAAGCTGATATTTCTGTTAATTTAACACTTCCTATTAGCACTAATTATTCTCATCTTTCTCCTGTCAATGGTATAGTAACAAAGTTATTATACTAAAGTCAACAAAAACGAATATCATAAAGAATAAGAAATTTTGAGCAATATAAAAGAGCCACATTTCTGTAGCTCTTTGATTTGAAATTTTATATCTATTATTATCTCTTTGAGAACTGTGGTGCACGACGTGCTCCCTTTAAACCATACTTCTTTCTTTCCTTCATACGAGGATCTCTTGTTAAGAAGCCTGCTTTCTTTAATGCTGGACGATAGTCTGCATCTGCTTGTAATAAAGCTCTGGATATACCATGGCGGATTGCTCCTGCCTGGCCTGTAAATCCACCGCCTCTTACATTTACCATTACATCGAATTTATTAACATTGTCAGTCAATACTAGAGGCTGACGAACAATAACCTTCAATGTTTCAAGACCAAAATATTCATCAATATCTCTTTTATTTATAGTAACTTTACCTGTACCAGGTAGTAAATATACTCTTGCAATACTTTTCTTTCTTCTACCTGTTCCGTAATATCTTGCCTTAGCCATTGCTATTTCCTCCTTTCAACCTTCCTAATTAGTATTTGATCTCTAATGCTTCGGGCTTCTGAGCCGCATGAGGATGGTCAGATCCAACATACACATTGAGTTTCTTTAGCATGGATCTTCCTAATGGTCCCTTTGGAAGCATACCCTTTACTGCAAGGGTGATCACATCTGTAGGTTTCTTTGCCATCATGTCGCTTAAGGTAGTTTCCCTTACGCCGCCAACATGGCCAGAGTGGTTGAAATATGTCTTCTGTTCTAGCTTCTTACCAGTTACTTTGATTTTATCTGCATTTACTACTATTACATAATCACCTGTATCCATAAAAGGTGTGTAAGTAGGCTTGTTTTTACCTCTTAATATTTGAGCAATCTCGGATGCTAGACGTCCTAATGTATGTCCTGTAGCATCTACTACGTACCATTTTCTCTCTATTGTCTCCGAATTAGGTATATAACTCTTCATGAGCTTTCCTCCTTATGAAAATGTTTTACATATTTTCATTCAAAATAACAGCATGTATTCCTATGCTGCCTATTATTTTTTTAATACGTTCTAAAACACCTTCAACCGGGGCTGTGGTAAAAGCATTTTATTACGTCACATTTCTGTATTATATTACATGTTACCGGGTGTGTCAAGAAATTTTCAAAATAAGCATGTAAAATTAATGTTTTATCATAAAAGCTTTAGGCATCAAACTATAACTCAGGTCCTAAGCTTATGTAGACTTCTATCTCCCAGCTCAACAAGCCTTTGTATTTCTAAATTTCTTCAGCAAATTCTACCCCTTCTATATCACATATCCCTGCTATTACATCTACCCTTGACCTCTTCTTTTTTAATACTATGGTTATTGTTACAGCTAGCTTAGCATTACTACTGTATGCGGGCTTTACTATCTCCATAACATGTATGTCTGAATGTTTATCCTTCAAGCTTTCTAATACCGAAATTAGAGATACTGCTCCTGATAACTCAATATACACATCTAGTATCTTAGACTTTGATAAGAGGAAACTTTCAAAATGATGTAATACTACTGTTGAAAATGTAATCAGAATGCAACCTACTATAGCTGCTTTATAAAAACCTATGCCTATAGCCAAGCCCATACAGGCAGTTGCCCAAAGACCTGCTGCTGTTGTAAGACCTTTAACTTGCTGTTTTCCAGTTACAAGTATTGTTCCTGCTCCTAAAAAACCTATCCCAGACAATACCTGTGCCGCCATCCTAGTAGGGTCACTAGCTTTATAGGTTTCAAATATGTATTGGTTTGTCATTATTGCCAGTACTGATCCTATGCATACCAATATATGAGTTCGAAGTCCTGCTGGACGACCAGACCTCCCCCTCTCAAACCCAATTATTCCTCCCAAGACAACTGCTAATATAAGCCTCAATATTATAGTGGTGTCATTTATTGAATATAGATCTGTAGAAAAATCAAACATATAATCCCTCCTCTTTAGATAAGGATATGCTAATACTCAATTTCAAGCAAGGTTAATCCATGGGCTGGTGCTGTTGGACCAGCAAGACTCCTATCAAGCCCTTCCAACATGGCTTTTATATCCTCTGGCTTCTTCATGCCTCTTCCTACCTCTATCAAAGTTCCAACTATAATTCTAACCATATTATATAAAAAACCATTTCCCGTTACAGTAATCTTTATCATATCTCCATTCTTTTCTACACCCAGCTTGTATATTCTTCTTACTGTGTCAGTCACTTGTGTTCTTACAGAGCAAAAGCTCTTAAAATCATGCTCACCAACCAAGTAACTTCCCGCCTCTTCCATGGCCCTTATATCCAAATCATAATATACAAAATACGAATAGAGTCGATTGGTAGGTATTGAAATCCTTGTATTTAAAATGCAATATTCATATGTCTTTTTACTAGCAACTTTTCTGGGGTGGAAATCTATCGGAACCTCCACTGAACTTTGAACCCTAATGTCCCAAGGAAGACGTTGATTTAAAGCATAGCAAATCTTTTCAGCAGGTATCCTAGTATGGGAATCAAATACGGCAACATTTCCTTTAGCATGTACACCAGAATCTGTACGGCTTGCCCCTATTACTTTAATATCCTCACGCAAAAGCTCAGATAGGGCCTTGTTTACCATACCCTCTATAGTTACTTTCCCAGGCTGCAGCTGCCAGCCATAATAGTTGGTTCCATCATATGCAACTTCTAACTTTATCCTCTTCATTCCTCATTAATCCTTCCTTATACCTACAGGATAGGAGGCAATCTATTTTCCAATATTCCTACTACTATTACTAAGGCAAAATAGGTAAATAATAAGACATAGCCTATAAAATCTCTCCTGCTATAATGTAGGGGCTTCATCTTAGTTCTACCTTCCCCTCCACGATAGCACCTAGCCTCCATAGCCATAGCCAAGTCATTAGCCCTTCTAAATGCTGATACAAATAAAGGCACTAATAAGGGTACCAATCCCTTTGCTCTTTTTATAATACCACCCGAATCAAAATCAGCACCTCTAGCCATCTGCGCCTTCATAATTTTGTCTGTTTCTTCTAGCAATATAGGTATAAATCTTAGGGCAATTGACATCATCATAGCAATCTCATGGACAGGCACCTTAATACGGCGAAGGGGCCATAAGAGCCTCTCTAAACCATCTGTCAGCTGATTGGGTGTGGTTGTAAATGTCATCAAGGATGAACCAAGTATAAGAAAGGTCAACCTTAAACCCATAAACAAGGAAGAGTAAACTCCTTGCTTTGTTATCTTTATAAAACCTATTTTTATAAGAATGTCTCCAGGTGTAAGAAACAAATTAAATGTCGTAGTAAATATAAGTAATATAATTATTCCCTTTAGTCCCCGTAGGATAAACTTTACAGGTACCTTAGACATCTTAATAATTGTAGCTAAAAATAAAGCTACGGCAATATAACCGTAAAATGTATCAAACAAAAATATTGAAATTATAAACAAGAGGGTTCCATTAAGCTTCAATCTAGGGTCCAGACGGTGCAAAATAGAATCCGCAGGATAATATTGACCAATTGTAATATCTCGTATCATAACATGCCCACTTTCCCT
>FZPS01000115.1_pt202 | contig 23937 bp, 38 predicted proteins | sample 1817821 | NCBI WGS metagenome assembly FZPS01 (sample SAMEA104158645, study PRJEB21678) | metagenome | place: Germany | collected 2015-04-21 | reverse complement strand
ATTATGATGATAAGTCTTATCTTAGATGGTCTGATGGTATCATTACAGATTTAGGTTCAGGGACTAAACAGATAGTAGGGATATTTAGTGACTCGTATATAGAGTGGACGACAACATCTTCTTTTAAAGTGTTAGTTGTAAAAGACAGAGTGACCCGTGATACCCTTGAGACAATCAATATTTCAGCGGGCACAGATTTTATGTATGACTCTTATGAACTGAAAACAGAACCGTTAGTTACTACTAGTGATAGACATGGTGAGGTCTGTTGGTTTGAAAGGTCTACTTTTTTAGGTACGGTTTTTGGAATTCGTAAAGATGAGAATGGGTATTCAACGTTGAGTACTACGACAGCAACGTCGAAGGACTATGAGTTTGTCACTGCCAAAGAAGGGCACCAAGCGATGTATGCTTACTTTGATGTAGCCGAGCAGCGTATATATTCTGTAATTATTGAAATAAGGTCTGATGGACTCATTGATAGACTGGTATCCCAGAAAGACATAAATTACTATGGATATCCGAACCCATATAGTGCTCGAGTGGTAGATGCCAGATATACTACAGACACTACCGAAACGGTGTATTTGCTAAAATCTGTTAATGGACCGGATGTAGAGACAATTATTGTGCACCCGACTAAGCCGGCAGTAAGTGTATGGGGCGAAGCGAGATTTACAGAAACAAGTCTTGATGTAGAACCTGAAGACTTAAAATTAGCGGTGTTATTCTATGACCCGTCTGGACTCGCAGAGTTAGGTATCTATGATATAGAAGGGAACATGCTAACCAGAGAAAGTAGGTTAAGAGCCATGCACTTGTTTGGAACTACGAGTGGAGGTAGTGTTAGAGTAAACTATCATAACAAAGCTGGAACGTATATGTTACAAGACAACGAGAACACAGTGCTACTGTTTAATAATTACAGTGTACCATGGGCTGCAATAGCCCCCAGACCTTTAGCATTGAATCAGTACATTCAGAAAGGCGAAGAGAACATAATTGACCTGCCTTTTATTGTTGAGGAAATTGGAGATATAGATATACCTACAGAAGAAGATGGAAGAATAGAGCTTGATATTGCTGCTTACAATGTTCAAGGTGATACGAATAAGATTAATGTTCAAGATATGCATTTGCCACCGCTGATGTCGATATTCCATGTCGAGTTAGTTGAAGGTGAGCCAATGAGAGAAATGAAAGTAGTCGCCATCAATATGAACTATGATGGTGTAGTCAGTATGAGGCTAAGTGGAATATTAATTCCAGTATTTGTACCTGTCATAATACCGGAACCAACAATAGGAAGCAGTATAAGTTGTGTAATTTCTGGTTCAGAATATAAGGTGAGTGTTGAAGTAACCAATAACCACAGTAGAGCAGTTGACTTAAGGGTTAGTATAGGAGGCAATTATCAAACCAAGACTACACAACCTTATGCAACAAACACCTTTGAGCGAACGTACACATTCTCAAATAGGCCTAGTGGTTCGATTCAAGTAACTGCTCAAGCAATAGGAATGACAACTAGTTCAACAAGATTGGTATTGTTAAGTAGAATGAGTGAAGCCGAAATAACAGGTTTAGGACCAAACGTAGACCCAGTACCACCTAATGAAGATATAGACACATACGTGTGTAGTATAGGCCCATATTATGTAGATACAAGTTCAGGACAATTAGTAAATGGTGAGTTAACCTATAACGTGTATGAGTGTGAACCTTATATTGAGCAAGAACCTTTAGACGATTCTATAGTTATAGATAAGGAGCTTAATATAACTTGCCCAGCGGTTCCTAGTTTACAGACGCCTACAATAGCAGCATTTGCTACTTGTGTTACATCAGGTTATGCCAATGACCCTAATTACCAGTATCGTATAGATGTAACTAACAATGATACTAAGCAAGTTAGAATATACGTAACGATTGCAGGAGTTCAACAAAGCGCATTAGTAAACGCTGGTGCGACAAGAACATTTACAAGAGACTCAAGCACACCTTGGAGCTCGGTTATTGTTAGTGCTTATGCTAGTCTAGCTGGTTATCCTAACTCGTCAACAACAACATTAAGTAGACCAGCCATATGCGAACCAGCACCACCAGAACCAACAATAAAAACAGCGCAACCAACGATAAATAGTGCAACTTGTTATGATGATTCAAGTAGCAGTACAAAAGAGTTACATATAGAAATTAAGAACAATGACGCACAACAAGTAACAATTTATAGAGGCAGCAGTTCAAGCGTTTTAGGAACTATACCAGGTGGAAGCACAAGAACATTGTATTATGATATTAACAATAATCTACCAGGTCAATGGAGTGCAAGTATTACGGCACAAGCGAGCGGAAAAAGTAGAAGTAGCATAGAAACAAAGAGTGGTAACTTACCATACTGTATAGCAATGTAAGTTATAAATGATAAAAATTAAGGTTAATGATAATATTAGCCTTTTTTTACGTACATAATAGTACAACAAAGTAAAGGAGACATAATGTATGGAAGTATATTCAAGTTTATTGCAAGAGAGACCGAGCGATGTAGAATTTGAGCTTTTTGAAGAGTCAAGAGAGAAAAAGTTTATTGTATTCTATTATGACAAGTTTGGAGAACTACCACCGAAAGAAGTGTTTGAGAAGGAACTAGAAATAGAATTGCCAACAACGACTGCCCCTTGGCAGTTTTATGAAGGCAAGTTAAGAGAGGAAAAGTTCATTCGAGATGCACTGCCTGCGCTGACTAATTTTAATAAGAATTATGAGAAAGACCAGAAGGAAGCATTAGTTAAGTTGCGAGAACAGTTATTATCATTAGCAGAGCCAACAAGTCAGTTTGAGCCTGTATCTATTATTAGAGACCTATCACGTTACGAGAGATTTAAAGATAAAGATAATACACGAGTACCGACAGGTATTGTTCCATTAGATAATGCGTCTGGTGGATTGTCAAAGAAGGATGAATTTCTTATTATTTCAGCGAGATTAGGTATTGGTAAGTCTTGGGTAGCACATTCTATAGCTGCCAGTATGGCTAGAGAAGGTTATAGAGTAGGTTTCTATTCAGGAGAAATGTCAGAAGATGAAGTAGGCGCCAGATTTGACTCGTTAACATCTCATTTGTCGAACTATGGATTGACCAGAGGACTTGATTTAGACTTGACAGAACATATTGCTAAGTTAGAACAGATAGAGGGTGACTTATTAGTATTGACACCGGAACATATTAGAAGAAATGCTAGACCGTCAGATTTAAGAAAGTTCGCAAAAAAGTATGAGTTAGATGTATTATTTATTGACCAGTTATCATTGATGGAACCAGACGGAGACATTAGAGGCGAATATCATGTTAAAGTATCAGCGTTATCATTACAGTTGAAGACATTGCAACAAGAGTTAAGAATTCCTATTGTAGCCGTCAGTCAGTTAAATAGAGGTGCAGTCGGACAAGAGCCAGATGCAAGTAATATTGCTGGTAGTGATAGAATAGGACAGGATGCGACAATGATTTTAGCATTAGGAAGAAAAGATGATGTATTAAAGATTAAAGTATTAAAAGCCAGAAGTTTTAGAATTCCAGAACAAGCATGGGAATTTACATGGGATATTGATAAAGGTATATTAGAGCCTAGATTATCGGCTATGGATGGTGTAAGAGCAAGAGTTCAGCAAGCCGCCGCAAGGCAAGCAGTAGCTGATGCAGTAGCGTCAGATGAACCAGCTCAAACAACAGAGGCAGATGATGAAATATGGTAAAAGATATATTAAGAGTATTTCCAGATGGTAAGTTTAGTTCAGGATACGTAAGAGTAAGATGTCCGTATCATAAAGGTGGTAAAGAGAGAAGACCGTCTATGAGTATTCTTTTAGAAGATAGAGGTTCGATGACAGCGGGCACTTGCCACTGTTTTGCTTGTGGAACTGTCGTAACATTGGAAGAACTATTCGAAAAGGTAGGTGCTACATACGATGAGACCATTGAAATACACCGCCAGCCAAAGTTAAAAGCTGTTTCCTTAACAACTACCCAGTTAACTTATAAGCCATCGTTGCCGTTCAGATTCTCAGAGTATCTATTTAATAGAGGTATAGGAAAAGAGGTGCAAGAACGATTTAGAGTATATGAAAAAGACAAGATGATTCATATGCCTGTATTTGATAAAGATGGAAAGTATCTGTTTGTCAATTCAAGGAGCACAGAAGGAAAGTATTATTATGTAGAAGATGGAGCTGTTAAAACTTTGTATGGATTAGAAGAAATAGATATGTCAAAGCCAATCGTAGTAGTAGAAGGGCAGATAGATGCTATGACGTTTTGGGAATTAGGAATGCAGGCAGTTGCAACATTAGGAGCAGACAACGTTACAGCGTTATCTGCAATAAAGAAGGCGACGAGTATAATTATTCTTGCATTTGACAACGACATGGCAGGGTTGAAAGCAAGAGAAAAGGCTGCTGATATGTTAGGTAGATTTAGATGTAAATATATAGACTTCCCAGAAGGAGTTGATATAAATGAAATGCACATGAAATTAAAGAATAAAGACCGACTTATTGAGTTGGTTATGAAAAACACAAAAGAATTACGTACATAATAGTATACAATAGGAAAAGAGGTAATAGTATATGATAATTGATAAGATTAAAGCAATACCATTCGTAGACGAAAGTTCAGCAGTAAAAGTGGTTTCAGTCGACGGAAGAATTAGTATTGAGAGAACAGACAGAGTAGTTTGGGCTCAGGAAGACACATCGTTAAAGAGCGACGGCATCGAGTGTTATGTTGAAGCTAAGCCATTCTTTGCATTATTTGATGAAATAGCATCATTAAAGCAAACGACATGCTTAGAGGTTAAATTGAAGAATGGTGCAGAGTATGAGTTGCCATTTATGGACGTTGCATGGGATACAGTAGAGATGCCAGATGAATATCATGACCGTATCTTATTTAAGATTAACGATTTAATGATTACAACGCTGAGAAACTTGATAAAGCCAGAGTTGCAATGTATCTGGATTGATGAAAAAGGTGGAGTATCGACAGACATCATTAGTGCATGTATATCTAAAGAAGTGAAATCGAAACACCCATTCTTGTTGCCATTAGATGTACAAGAATTAGTTGTAGATAAGTTAGCAGATGTGAATGCATCAGGCGATACGCTCTACATCAGTGGAAATGATTTCAACATAGCAGTAATGAAACCAGTAACCGAAGACACTTGGTATAACGATTTAAGAGATATGTTAGAGGGCAACCCAGGATTTGTTGCGGTAGGAAGTTTAGCAGACAGTTTAAAGAGACTTGAGTTATTTGACGATTATGTATCATTTGATGGTAATACAGTAAAAGCAGGAAGTAACTTTGAGCCATTCTTATTTAAAGATTTAGGTGATAACCCGTACGAGATTGTTAAGTTAGGTAAGTTATTATCAGTATCAAATAGTATTGGAGAAATAGAAAATAACTTAGTTTTACAGAATGAAGGTTCCGTATTCTTAATATCAGCAATGGAGGAAGCATAAGAATGAAGTTATTCGAAACAAAGCCCAAGAAAAACACAGGAGATGCAGCAGCCCTATTAGACGCAACTTTTAGAGAATTCAAAGTGGTGAAAGGAAAAGTACCGAGTCCATATATCTCGCCATCAGGATTGAATTGTCCTATGGATATGGCATTTAAGCTGCAAGGTATTCCGACAGAAGATAGGAAAGAGAGTTTTCAGTCAAGACAGTTTGCAGTGAACGGTGATGACCGACATGATAGAATTCAAGAGTTTTTAAGTAAGACGCCATATTGGGTTGATGTAGCAGAGTATGTAAAAAGTAAGAACCTACCATTGACAATAGTTGAAAAGCGTGGACATGAAGTTTTACTGATAAGTGAAGAATACAAGACACGTTTTAGATGTGATGGTATGTTGCTTATTGAAGGTGAGTATTATGTATTAGAAATAAAAACAGAGAGAGGTAGTGCAACATCAAGAAGAACAGGTCCAGACGAAAAGCATTATCTACAAGGACTAACATACACAATGTTATTAGATGTAAATAAGATTATGTGGGTGTATGAAGGTAGAGACTACCTAGAACAGAAACCATTCGTTCAAGTAGTCGCAGAGAAAGAAAAAGATTATATTAAGGAATACATCAAGAACATCATTGCAAACGTAAACACACCAGAAAACTTGCCTTATGATAAGAAAGGGTGCAGATATAGTTCTTACACTAAGTATAGAAAGATGTATCTAGCAGAAATAAAAAGAAAGGAAATGGAGGCTATATGGGAGAAATCACAAACTACACAGAAGAAGTAGTAGAAAGTAGAATTCAAGATGTAGTAACAAAAGCAGAAGAGACAGTTAAAAAGATATTAGCTGGTAATGATGAATTGATAGCCGAGATTAAAGCAACAATGGCGAAAGGTATTGACGTAATACCACTGACATTGCTTCAAGAATGGAGTGTTGCTATTCCTATTATTATTGAGGAAATAGTATCATACCGAGAAGCCTATTCACTGTCAAGAGAGTTATGGAAAATTGAAGAGAGGCAGATGGGAGCTAAGAACCTGTTAGAGCTTGACAAAAAGAAAGTAGAGATTTATGAAATAAATAAAGTGGCAGGAACGGCTCACAAGAAGAGAGAAGCAATCGCACAGTACGTACAGTCAATACTGGCAGGACATCAAGAGGCGTTATGGGTGCTATCGACAGCTGTCAGAAGGATGATAGACATTAAGTTGGCTAGAGGTAATTATGTATAATGAGGAGGTAGCAAATGGCATCATTAAGTGAGGTATTCAAAAGTATTGAAAAGATTAGCGGTAACAAGTCGTTGATGATAGGAGTAGAGGTAAAAGACGTGGAACGTATTCCTATGCCCATGGTAGCAGTGAATAGAATGTTATATGGTGGGATACCGAAAGGTAGAATGGTTGAATTTAGTGGTGCTGAGAGTTCAGGTAAGACATCGACATCGCTACTGTTTGCTGGTTCATATCAACAGCAAGATGAAAGACCTGTATTCTTTGTAGATAGTGAAGGAACATATGACCCAAGATGGGCTGCTAAGTTAGGTGTTGATAATGAAAGGCTTGTTAAGTGGACGCCAGAAAATGTAAACGCAGAAGAAGTATTTCAAAAGATTTTAGAAGTTGTAGAAACAGATGAAGTAGGATTAGTAATTCTTGACAGTATTCCGGCATTAGTTCCACAGCAAATAGATGCAAAAGATATGACAGAGTATCAGATAGGTGGTATTAGTAAAGCCTTGACAACATTCACAATGAAGTTGCAGAAGGTATTGCTAAAGAACAACACGGTAACGTTTATAGGGTTGAACCAAGTTAGAGATAATATGTCAGCCTATGGTTCGCCAACGACAACGCCAGGTGGTAGAGGCTGGAAACATCTTACATCTATTAGACTTGAGATGGCAAGTTCGAACGTAGATAAGAATGGTAATTATATTCCAGAATCTGCAGAGAACCCAGCAGGTGTGAAGATTAATGTTAGTGTAAGAAAGAACAAGACTGCACCTAGAAATAGAAAGTTAGGTTATTATATAATTGATTTTGAAACTGGTTATGATATTAAGAAAGATGTAGTCAATCTAGCAATTTCAGCTGGAATTGTAGTGCAAAGGACGTCAAGCTTCTCGTATGTGAATCCAGAGACGGGAGAGGTAATTGTAAGGGCACAAGGTAGAGCCAATTTTATTGGAAAACTTACAGACGAAGTATTTGAAGAAATTAGAGAAAGAGTAGGTAAATTAGATGATTGATTTAGCAAAAAACAAAGATGAGTTTATTGGTTTGGTAGAGAAATATATCAAAAGAGATGGAATAGAGAATTTAATGGGGTGGTTAGATAGAACAGACTTCTATACAGCACCGGCAACGACAGCTTATCAGCTATCTGTTGATGGAGGGCTAGTTCAGCATTCGTTGAATACGTTCTATAGAATGGTTGATTTAGCTAATATGTACTATGAAAAAGAGCCTGCAGATGATAACTTTTACAATGGCGACACACCAGACGCAGAATCAGCATTCACAATGGAGAGCATTGCATTAGTTGCATTATTTCATTCGATTTATAAAGCAGACGTTTATGTTAAAGATTTTAGAAATAGGAAAATAGATGGTAAGTGGGAACAAGTTGAGTATTACAGATGGGATGAAGCTTTTGTATATGGTAGAGGTGCTAAGTCAGTTTACATCTTGCAACAGTTCATGAGATTATATACAGATGAAGCACAAGCGATTAGATTTCATACTGCTGGTAGAGAAGATGTTAATTCAGGAATATTTGATGCATCATACTATCGAGTATATGAGAAGAGTCCATTTGCAGTATTATTATTCTTAGCAGAGCAGACGTCTTATTGGTTAGATAGTGCAGTCGAATGATAACACTGTTAAGATTTCAAGAATTTGTAGATGAGTTGGGATTGAATAATTCCAGTAACTACAAGAAAGAAGTATTAGCGAAATACAAAGTAGGTGATAAATAATGAAGTTGTTTGAAAATAAGCCTATCGAAAGAAAAGAAGTAGAGAAACCGGCAGTCGACAGCTCAAGCTTTGTTAAGCGGAACTTAATGAAGTCTGTGGACAGGACCAAGGAAGTAAGAGACGCTGTTGAGAGATGGCTTTATTCATTCGATGGTGCTATAACAAAGAAAATGTTTGCCCACCAGATGAAGCGATTAGACTTCGATGATGAGAAAGCACTTGCACAGTTAGAAAGAGCGGAAGGTAGAAGAGTAATTCCATTACCACCACCACCGAAGCCGCCTAAGATGAAAAAGACCTTATTAGAGCACATGGTAGATGATATATATGTGGCAATAACAAGGAAGAACCACAAGAGAGTAATAAGAGAAGCAGTAAAAGAATTGAAGCAGTTTGGAACACTTTATGTGTTATCAGTAGAAGAATTGATTGTAGAATTTAAGAGCTTTGGTGAAAAAGGTGCTAGTCCGCACATGATTGAGCAGGCTATAGAGTCAGACTTCTTAATAATTGTTGATTTAGAAATGCCTATACATCTTGAGTGGCACATAAGAGAAGCCATTAACCGTATAGGTAGGTTAAGAGAGAAGGACAAGAAGCCTATTATCAGTACTTGGAACAGATTCAATGATGTAAACGACTTCTTTGAAAGGTTCAAGATATATGAATAAAATACGTACATAATAGTATAACAAGGAAGGAGTAACATTTATGAATAAAATAGAAGAGTTACATGTAATAAAAAGTGTTAAAGGAATTGAGGCAAGTGTGCGAGGAGATACAGTTACATCATTAGCATTGTTGTCAATTTTAATCTTAGCAATAGAAAAAGAAACAGGTATTAGTGCTGAAAAGATTTTAGACGTCGTAGGAAACGCCATGGAGGAAGGGAAGAAAGAAGCAGCGAAGACACCTAAGAAAAGAGTATTAGAGCTAGAAGTTTTAGGGACACCTATTGTAAAGTGGCTGCAAGAGAATTCTTTTCCACATGGTACTGTAATAGTAGACAGCTATGGTATTAGGCTAGTCAGAGATGAAATAGGAATTTCGACAAGGGAGGTGAGAAAGGATGAAAAAGGTAGTAAGTAGTAAACAAGAATTGCTGGACCAAATGCTAGATAGAGCTAATGGTTCGAAGGTTATTCAACAAGGGAGCATGGTCCTAGACTATGATAGTGCTAAAGATGGATTTTACTTTGCACCGACAATGCTAGCGAGGGCAGCACCTATTGACGATGAAAGTGCAATCAAGTTTTATAATAAGTACTTTGTATCAGAAGATACTGCAGACACCGAATTAGATACAACTGGTGTCGTTGAAGTAGAAAAGTCATTAGTATATGAAACAGATATTGTAGAGTACATGGATTTAAGTGCAGTGAACATTGACGATTACACATTGGAGTTAGTCTCAAGTCCAGAATTTGAAGCAGAGTATAGTAGAATGCTACACGCAATCGACACGATTAATGCTATCAAGAAGACAGTTGATACTAAAGTCAAAGAGTTAATGAGAGAAAGATATCTCGTAGATGGTCAGAATAAGATTGAAGGTGATGCTTTCAATATGACACTGATACCGGAAAATTATAGAGAAAGATTTGACACGACAGCATTCAAGAAAGCACACCCAGAGTTATTTGAAAAGTTTAAGAAGATATCAAAAGTTAGTGATTCGTTAAGAATAAATAGAAAGAAAAGAGGTAAATAAGTATGGATTTAGCAACATATGCAAAAATTGAACAGACCGGTGGAGGTGAGTTCGTCAAGTTTGAGAATACAGGAGACGTAAAGTACTTACGCTTCATGTATGAAAGTGGTGGAGATGAAATGGGAAAGGACGTCACATTTTATCGTAAGTATTGGGACGACGAAAATAAGAGATATGTAGTAGGAACAGACGAAGGTCAATTAGTGGCTGCTCTTAAAGCAATCGAGTACGATGAAGACGGGAGTAACCCAAGAGTTGTAAGATGGGAACGTTCTGCATACTTTTGTAAGACAGTATTACTTCCTATGTGGAGAAACTACCCACGCATCATGGATGGTGTTTGGAAGATTACAGCTACGTCACCAAGAACACTTGATGCAAGTTATGCGATTTTCCCAGTAATGAACGCAGATACTATCAAGTACCCAGTTATTGATGATATTATACAAAAGAATGCGGATAATGACACTGCCAGCCCAAGTTACAAGAAGGAAACAACACAACCCACCACGTCGAACGCTGAGCCTACACCAGCTAAAGAGACACCAAAGAAAAAGTATTGGGAATAATCTATGTTAATTAAGATTGGTAATAAAGAGCAACAAAAGAGTTTATTGCCAAAGCTTAAGACACGCAAGTCAAAGCCACAGAAACGTGCTAAAAGGACTGTGGCTGATGACTCTGCAGCTGTCAAAGTTAGAATGGAGCAACTGTTTGGAAAGTATAATTGGAAGACCGTGACATCAGAAGAAGATGTTATCAAGTTTTTAGTTGCAAACAAAGAGCTTGGATTTGATACTGAGACAACAGGCTTAGATATATTCAAAAGTGAACTCGTAGGATTGTCTTTTGGGACAGACACCGAATGTATCTATATTCCATTGAGACATAAAGTTGGTATGAACTATCGAGGTGACTTGAAAAAGTTGCAGTCGATTTTAGATGATACAAAGTTGTATGGATTTAATGCTAAGTTTGATATTAAAGCACTGAAACATAGAGGTGGCTTGAACGTCAAGGCTAGCTGGTGTGGATATTTAGCAGCACGTTTGATGAACTCAGCAGAGCCGTCGAATGGTTTGAAGGATTTATATATGAAATATGTTGACCCAAGTGATGAAACATATTCGTTTGGAAAACTATTCAATAAGTCATTTGACCACTATGACCCAGAGGTTGTTGGTGGATATGCTGCAGTCGATGCTATGAAGCATTTACGTTTAGGTAAGTGGCAAGAAGCTAATATATCAGAGACGAATTTGAAATTGATGAACAATTTAGAGCTACCATTAACACACGATTTAGTTGATATTGAATTAACAGGTATTCAGTTAGACATAGAGTGGACGAACGCTTTGAACGATATGTTAAATGAGGAACTAGATAAGATTAAAGCTGAATTTGAAAAGGATTTTCCAGGATTCAACCCAGGAAGTCCAAAGCAGGTAGCTGAATTATTATATGATAGATTGAAACTGCCGATGATTAATGGTAGAGGTACAGGTGCTGCAATATTAGAGCAGTTAAACCACCCATTAGCAAGAAAGATATTAGAATACAGAACGATACAGAAGCAGATATCAACATACGCAGGTAAGATGGAAAAAGAAGCAACTGATGACATCATTCATACGACATTTAATCAGTATGGTGCTGACACAGGACGCTTTTCAAGTACAGGACCGAACTTGCAGAATATTCCAAGAGACCCAAGATTCAGAAAAATGTTTAGAGCAAGAGAAGGGCATTTGTTAGCATCGTGTGACTACAGTCAGCAAGAAGTTTACATCTTAGCATCATTAGCAGATGACAAGACCATGAAAGAGGCATACGCAAGAAATATGGACTTCTATGCATACATGGCGAGTATTGTATTTGAGATACCTTATGAAACTTGTGTTAAAGGCGGAAAGAATTCACATCTAAGAGACCAGATGAAGAGTATTGTTTTAGGTATCAATTATGACATGGGTATAACGACATTAGCAAAAGACATTGGAAAGACTATAGCTGAAACGAAAGTAATTTACGAAAAGTTTTACAAGACTGCGCCAGGTGTCAAAGTATTTAGACAGAAAAGATTAGACTTCGCTAAGAAGCATGGTTACGTGGAAACGATTTTAGGTAGAAGAAGAATGTTATCTGCACTACACTTGCCAGATTTCGGAAGTAGTGACAAGGAAGTAGAAAAAGTATTGAACTCGTTGCGCAATGAATATGCTATCAATAAACTGATAAAAGATGCAAGAGCTGAAGGTATTGAGGTTACAGATAGAAGAAGACAGAAAGCATACGAGACAAGACAAGTAGTTAATTCAGCCGTTCAAGGTTCAGCAGCAGATATGACAAAGTTGGCAATTTTAGTTGCAAACAGAGATGAAAGGTTGAAGGAACTTGGATGTAAGATATTGATGCAGATACATGATGAAATAGTAGCAGAGTTCCCAGAAGAACATGCAGAAGAAGGCGCACAAAGACTTGCAGATATTATGGTTGATGTTGGTTCAGACTTAATTGGAATTAAAATGCAATCGACGCCACAGTTAATGAAGTCGTGGGGAGAATAAAAAATGAGAAAAGCAGACGGACCACGCTTTGAAAGAGAATTCAAAGCCAAGATGAAAAAGAAGTACTACACCAGAAGACTGCCTACATTGAGAACAGGTTATGCGGGCTTGTCACAGCCCGCTGACTTCATTTTAGTAGGTGATAACTTCAACTATGTAGAAGTAAAAGAAACAGCAAGAGACAGGTTTTCGATTAGCACACTGCAACAGTACCCAGAGATTGTAGAGTTCCTTGAATATAAGGAGAGAGTTCAAAGTTTAATCGGTTGTGAGATGAATTATTGGTTAATAGTGAGATTTATAGATAGATGTGTATGTGCAATATCGAATGAAGATATATTAAAGTTAAAGGCAGAGAAACGTACATTGAGATGTAATACACCAGAAGCAGTAGTGTTTGAGACGATTGAAGACTTAAGAGAGGGAGATTTATTTTGATAGTAAGAATAGCAAAAAGTATAAAAATGCCGACATTATATTCGTACTTTTTGTCAAAGTTCGATAATGACGTTTTAGAGCATATGAAAAACAGAAAGCCATTTACGATTTATCATAGAAAGCAGAAGGAGTATGAAGTAACAGAAGAGGTATACAAAGAGGTAGCCACACATAAGGACGTAATCATTGATGAGCAGGTGCCACATCATGCGTTTCAAAGAGTTCATAACGAACGGTATGGTTATCAAAAAGACGCGGTAGAATTCGCTAAAAAGGTAGATAACATACTAGTGAATTTCCCACAAGGGACAGGTAAGTCAAGGACTGTAATGCTGATTGTAGATGATAAACAGTTCAAGAAGACCTTGATTGTTTGTGGACAATCTAATTTACAGGAAGAGTGGGTAAAAGATGCCCGAAGACATAACTTTGCAGACAGTTTGAATTTTAGAATAATTGGTGATGGAACTGAAGCATCAAGTGCTAAAAAAGCAAAATGGATTTTAGATAATAAAGATGTAAAAGGTGTAGACTTAATCAACATCGAGGCACTGAGGAATGGTAAAATCGTGAAAGCAATAAACGAGGTTGGATATAATTGTTTAGTTATAGATGAGGTGCAATCAGCGAAAGGTTGGAAAGCTAGACAGACAGAAGGATTACATAGTATTAAAGAAGTAGATAATCAAATGAGAATTGCACTGTCAGGCACACCGATATTGAATGGACCGTTAGAGTTTTTCTCAGTATTGAAGTTTTTAAGACAGTTGAAGAATACAGCAAGGACAACATATGAGAAGTATTATGGTGTGTTTGGATTCGACTTTTGGGGTCACTACATTTGTAAAGGGTTCAGAAACCTAGATAAGTTGCAAGAGTTATTGAAGCCAATTATTGCATATATAGATAAGAAAGAATTAAGATTGCCGGAGAAGAAGAGAATCAGAGTTGATTTGAAGCAGGATAAGCCAGAAGACTTAATCATGTTAGAAAAAGTATATAAGATGACCACTGTAAGATTGAAGAAAGCTGGATTTACTTCTAAGCCACAAGTCAGAGCTATGATACAGTTAATCACATCAACAGCTGAATGTAAGGTGAATTATATTTTAGACAGCTTTAATCAGAAACGAGTTCTAGTGTTCTCGCAGTATGTGGAAGCATTAAAAGCCATTCAAAGCCAGCTGACAGATAAAGGTAAACGAGTCTTATTATATACAGGAGAGTTAAACATGGAGCAAAGGTTGGAAGTATTGGAGCAATGGTATAGTGGAGAATATGATATATTATTGTTATCTTTAATGAGTGCTAGATATGGACTTAATCTCATTGAGGCACAGGATGTAGTATTCCTTGAGCCGCCGGTAAGCTTAGCAGTATTAGAGCAGGCTGAGGATAGAGCACACAGAATAGGTCAGACAGAGCCTGTGGTAAGTCACTTGTTAATATGGGGTGAAAATGACAAGGACAGACTACAGAATATTGTCAATAAGCAAGAGTCAATAGAGAAAGTGTTTAGTTTCTTAGAGTAAATTACGTACATAATAGTACATAACCAATTAAGGAGTGATAATAATGAGTAAAGATAGAACTGAAGTAAAACAATTTAAGATAAAGTTATTCGACCACCTGAGCGTTAAAGAGTATACAGACGCGCCAGAGAATAACGAGTTAGTCATAAAGTTGAAGAACCTGTATGGTGTAGAGAATGTCGAGAAAGTAGAGGTGATGGAATAGTGACAGTTAAGCAGTTGATAAAGAAGTTATTGAACGTGGACTTAGAAGCAAAAGTAGTAGTAAGTGTAGAGACCAAGACTTCGTGGTTAGCTGCCGACGAGATAACAGTTGATGAATTTAGTCGAGCAGTAATATTAAGAAAGCCAGATGGTTCAGTTGTCATTTCAGGTTTTGCCGATGAAGGCGAAATAGATGGTAAGTCAATATAATAAGGAAGGAGAATTTATAAAATGCTAAAAAAAGATTATGTAAATGCGATTGTTTCAAAAGTGGAAGTTGAAGACGTTATATTCAGAAACACTTATGGGGTTGCGATGGGCGTGGCTTATGATATGTTTGTAAATGTTAAGGTTGGTGGTGAATTACACGAGTTAAAGGCTCACGCTACGCGTCAATCGTGGGCGTTAGTTGGCCACCTAAGACCGCACCTAGACGGGAAACAATACACAGGTAAAAATGACCACTATCAGCCACTTATTAAGCAATACTGGTTACAACCAGACAAAGAAGCGTTATATGAATATTTTAACCGTATTACTAAAAAAGAGTTAGAAAAATTATATAATTATTATTGTGGTCTATAATTAAAATATTAAGGAGAGTTTATGAAATGGAACAACAAGTTGCTAAATTAAAGAAACAAGTTAGAAAGTTAAAAGAGACTATCAAGGAACTGGAGTACGATAATGATAAGAGAGCATTAAGTGCAGCATTAGACTTAGATTATTATTTAATCAGGCGAATGGATAATTACAGATTTGAAAGGTTTGAAGAAGCTATTAAAGAGTCGAAATACTTGACGGCTATCGATGCATTGTTTGGAATAGCTAAAGTGGACAAGTTGATGAAGGAAGGTGCAACATTTGAAAACATCATTAGAGCATTAGATGAGGTTTATCTACAAGGTGTTGAGATGTTAGAACCAGAGGCAGTTAATGAAGAAGACTTACCGTTTTAGGAGGTGGTAGATTATGGGTTATAGATTACATTTTGAAATACCGAACGTAAGACACAGAAGTCTTAATAGTGGTGGTTTAGAATTAGGTAGAATGTATAGAAATTGGGACGAGTTTATAAATGAATATGATTTAGAAAATGATTTAGGTTTGATTTATGAATTACAATATGATTGGGAATTAGCAGAGTTTAAAGATTTTGTGGAAGAATTAAAAGAACATAACGACGAACTTGTTAAAAATGATTTAGAATACGCACTCTATAATATGGAATTGCTGGATGAGTTGATAGAATTAGCAATTGAAAATAGATATACAGTCAGATTTATTCAGTATTGAAAGTTAAATGGAGAAAATGAAAATGAAAAAACAAGAATTTTTAGTAGTTTATGAAGATATTTGGAACAATAAGGTAAGTATTAGAACAGACCAGATAGGCGATGCTATTAAAACATTAGTAGACGCATACGAACTAACACCAGAATATGAAATTGATTACGATGAATATAATAGTGAGGAACCATACGATGTAGGGACAACAGGTTTAGGATTTTATGATATTAGTTTAATCGAACGATATGAAGAAGATGAAGAATACGCTGGTCGTATAATGATATTTGAATTATAGGAGGAATGAAAATGAGTGAATATAATTTCGTAGATAATACCGAACTAGTTGATGAAGTAGAACGTGGGTTAAGGAAAGGTTATTGGGATAAAGCATTGATTCCAGAATTGAAAAAACGATTTAAAGAAATAGAAAAGAAAGAGAAGTTGTTAGAACTTTATAAAGAACTATCAAAGTTAAAAGATGATGTCATACACTTAGTTATGTTTGGAAAAGATTATGAACATTTAAGGGTAAAGACGGTAAAAATTGAACAACAAATCAAGGAGTTAGAATATGAGTAAATCAATTTATGAAGAATGTTGGAAATTGGAGGAGTAAAAAAAAGAAAAATGAAAGAGTTAGGGTGGTTTGAGTGAAAAAATATATGTTTAGCACTTATGGTAAAAACGAAAAAGGCGAATTGATAATTGAGTTCTTTGTTCCTAAAAGTGATGAGAGAATACAATTAAGTATTGATAAAGTTAATTTATGGTTAGTGTTGAGTTATATTAAGGAGTGGTTAGATGAGCAAGAAAATAACGCATGAACAAATGAGAGAACATTTTAAAGGAACATTTAATATCAATGATGTGAAATATGAAGACATAAGATTAATAACTAATTACATAACACAACAAGAAAAGCAAGAAAAGTTATTAGAGTTGTATAGAGAACTAAACGATAAGATACTACATACTTATGATATATTTGGAAGAATGACTAATAAAGAGTGGAAGAAGTTTGCTGACATACAACAACAAATCAAGGAGTTAGAAAATGAAATATCCAATTATAAAAATTGATACAAAAGGAAACGTAAAAGAATTAAACTTTGATTTAAAGAATGTTTTAGCACAAGCATATCGTGAGATCGAATGTGATACCATTGATATTGTAACTATCCATGTTGATGGTGTAGCAGTTGATGTTATCGTAGATGATGAAGGACTAATGAAAGATAATCCGATTCCTACTGTTGCAATTGGTAAAGAAAGACACTTATTTGGAAATGTATTATTAGTTCCTAGTGATATAGATTATGAAGGCGATTATCATCGTGGCTTTACAGCAAGAGAAATAGTTGTAATTCAAAATAATATTAGAGAGTTAATTGATTTTAGGAATGGTATAATAAGAAAAGTATTGGTGGTAATGTAATATGGGAAAGATGAAGGATTTAGAATTATTATTCGAATACGCTGATGAACTTGAAGATAGGTTAAACAAAGCCTTAGCAGAGATTAAGGATAAGGGAGTATATGAAGAGTATGTTGAGTGGAGGAACAAACAAGATGAGCAGATTTAGGAGGAGTTAGAAAATGACAAGTAAAGAAGCATTAGAAGTAATAGAAGATATTTATGAACACGAAGAAGGTGAACTAAGACCATATGATGACCCGATAGGTAAAAATACTGCTTACAAAGAAGAGTTTGATATATTAAGGAAATTAGTTGAACGTGATACACCTATGAAAGCTATTGACATGGAAGTTGATAATCTTGGTATTACAAGAAGAGTTATATGTCCTGCTTGTCGTCAATGGTCAACCCTTACTGAAAAAGAAATCTTTTGTCCTAAATGTGGTCAAAGATTGGAGGAGAACGAAAATGACAATTGAAGCATATAAAATCTATTGCGAAAACATAGGTAGAACAGATGGTAGTTACACAGTTAAAGAGTTCTTGAACGATATTGATAATGGCGATTTAGTAAAATGTAGTGTATGTGGCGAATACAATAAAGAAGAACACATGACACGTGCAAGATTTGATTATAATGAAGTGGTCTGCCCAGATTGTAAAAGGGATGGTAATTGATATGAGTAAGTTAATAACAGGACAAGCAGAATATGGATTTAGCCTGTATCATGTATATTTTACAGGAACCAAGCGTGGTGGATTGAATACGAATTTCCTTGTAACATATAATGGAAGAAGAGCACCAGGATTAGACTTCTTAATTGAGAACGGTCATAAAGGAAAGCTGTTTATGGATTCAGGTGCATACCCAGCAAGTAAGAAGAATACAGACTTACCGATTGACCCGTATATAGACTATGCGAATGAAGTAGGACATCATTTAGATGCTATCGCACAGTTAGACTACATACCGAGAATACAAGATGGTAGCCCAGCTCAGCAGGTTGAAAAGTCTGCCAGATTGACATGGGAAAGGTTCTTGTATATGTGGGAACGTCTGAAGCCAGAATTGAGGCATAAGTTAATTTACATCATACACGCTGAAGATACAGAACCATTATTAAGAAGAGCTCTTGAATGGAGAGATGAGAACGGTCAAGGTATTGGATACATTGGATTAGGGTTATCGACAACAGATATGGCGTTTAGATGGGCGCAGTTAGATACGGCGACTAGACTATTCAAGGAGTATGATTATAGAGGACAAGTCCATGGATTTGGATTACAGGTATTGAAATTAGTTCAGTCTGCCCCACATCTTACAAGTTGTGATAGTTCGTCAGCAATTAGAGACCAGATGACAGGTAAAGTTTACATTGAAGGACAGCAAGTAAAGATTTCAGATGACACGAAAGTACATCATAAGTCAGACTTGTCAGAAGAAGCAAGAGCTAATCTTGAACCAAGGCTTAGAGCAAGAGCAGAGGAAATGGGTATAGATTATGATTTAGCAAAGACAGACCCAGCTGAAAGATACTTATGGGGATGTTATGAAAGAGATGCAGATTTCAATGCTAATTACAATAAGCACAGACCAATATCAAGTGGTAATTTATTCAGAAGGAGAAAAGTATGAACCCGTTAATTGAAATTATAGGTATTATAGCTGGTTTAATTGTGCTTGGCTCATTCTTGTTAAAAGGCGAGAGAAAGATTAGGTCAGTAAATATATTTGGTGCAATGGTATTTGTAGTATATGGTATTCTTATTAGTAGTTATGCAACGATACTACTGAATGGTGGATTGATAATTGTGCATATATATTATTTGTATAAGCGAGGAAAGAAGTAATGATTTTAGTTACAGGAACTAGCTATGGAATTGGAAGGGCTACAGTAGAGAAGTTTGTAAGGAAAGGGTATAAAGTTGTTGGAATAGATATCAAGCCAGCCACATTCAGACACCCGTTATATAAACACTATCAAGTGGATGTCAGAAACATCAGCCAGCTACCAGCTATAAGCGGAATAACGGTGGTTGTAAACAATGCGGGAACTATCGATGAGGAAACTGCGATGGATGTAAACTATGTAGGATATATGAACATTGTGAAGAAGTATTGTTATCAAGAAAACTTGAAATGCTTAATAAATGTAGCAAGTATTAGTGGTCACATAGGGTTAGACACACCGAACTATGCATCAAGCAATGGAGCAAGATTAGCACTGACGAAACATCTCGCAATGGATTTAGGTAGGAGATATGGAGCAAGAGTAAACAGTATCAGCCCAGGAGCAGTAATAACGAATTTAGAACCAGAACTATATGAAGATGAAGAAGCAATGAAATTAGTTGCAAACGAAAACATCTTAAATAAGTGGATTATGCCGGAAGAAATTGCTGATTGGATTTACTTTATTGCCATAAAAGATAAGAGCATGACAGGACAAGATGTTTTAATCGACAATGGTGAAGTAGCGAATTACAATTTCGTAAGTGTAAAATAGGAGTCAGTCATATTGACTTTACTTTATATAGAGAATACTTTATAATTAAAATATACAGGAGATATGAAAAAGAAAAGTAAATTAGGGAGGGTTAATTTGAATAAGTCTATAGTAAATGTTTTAGTAGGAAGAAAAAAAGTTGAATGGGTTGCATATAATCATAAGATATCGGAACATGCTAAAATGCAGATGGTAAGAAGAGGATTGTTAAATTACAACTTGACAGCAGCGATATTGAATACGCCGCTGGTATGGAAGTTACCGAAAGGGTACATAGCAATAGCATTGAACCTTTATGAATATATAGTTGTTGCAATGTCAGAAAAAGCAGGTCCAGCGACGATAGTGACATATGTAAACTTAAATAATGAAGGTTATTCAGTAATTGATAAGATGTTAATAACATATCAAGATGAAATTAGAGAGAAAGGGTTGAGCGATAATGGATTGGTCATTAAAGTATAGACCTAGAGTATTAGATGATTTAATAGGACAAGACGTGAATAAAGAGATATTGAAGGACTTAGTAATGAAAGATAAGTTATTTAGTGCTATGATATTCTATGGAAGAAGTGGCTGTGGTAAAACGACAACAGCAAGAATTTTAGTAAATGAGACAAATGCTGAAGTAATAGAGCTAGATGCTGCATCAAACAATGGTGTAGAAGATGCAAGAAACATCAAAGACATGGCATCGAAGTTAGCATTGACAGGTAGAAAGAAAATATTCATAATCGATGAAGCTCATATGTTGAGTAAGTCAGCGTGGAACGCATTGTTAAAGATAATAGAAGAACCTAATAGTAAGACACATTTTATATTTGCAACGACAGAGTATACAGCAATACCAGCAACGATTAGAGGTCGTAGTCATATGTTTAAGTTTTATGCTTTAGAGCCTGAACTGTTAAAAGATTACGCTGGTAAGATACTTCATGAGGAAGGCGTTAAATTGCCAGAAGCAGTTGCAGACTTAATCATTAAAGAGAGTAGAGGACAAGTAAGGGACATGTTGAAGCTATTACAAGTAGCAGCGGAACAGAATCTGAGCACAGTAGAGAAGTTAGAAAAGTTCTTAGCATTACCAGACATAAAAGGTATGGGAGCATTCTTGTCAGCTGTGCTAAGTGGTAATTCAAGATTAGCGGTGAGAGTCATTAAGGGGTTGAATACAGATTTAATAGAGTGGAGAGACCGATTAGAGGAATTAGTATATGAAGTGCTTGAAGACCATTATGGTATTAGTAAACTTTCGTACACGGATAGCCAGACATCGAAATTAAGGGAGCTAACAACGCTACACCCACTTGAAAAGTTTGGTAAGATACTTGACTATCTATTGAAGGTGAACCGCTCAGAAACGGCGTATCAGATGTTGTATGTATTAGCTGTTTTAGGTGTAGATAATGTTAATTAAGGTTAAAGTAGAAAAAGAAGTCGAAAGACCACTAACTGAGTTGCAAAAAGTTGCGTTAGATTTCTTGCCATTAGAACAAGTCAAGAAGTTTGCTGATTATGCACATCTTGTAGAGCCAGAATTGTTAAATGAAGCACGAGAGCCAGAGATGGAAAATGTAATCAAGGATTTGTTTGATGCATTACATGAAGGAAACCCGAAGAAGTTATTAAAAGTTTTACAAGGTGATAAGAAGAAGATATTCTATGCTTACAGGAAACAGTTAATGAGTAAAGACAGGTTGACCGAAAAAGAAGCAAAAGCCTTGTTAGTAGTAGGAAATAAAGAAGTATCATTACTTAGTATTGCTTTAATGAGATAGTAATTGTGGTGCTTTCCATTTGAGTCCCGAATAGAGAAAGTTAAATGTCAGGAAGAAGCCATACCAGCTGTTACCGAAACCCAGCTGAAAAATAAAATAGAGGAGGCCGATTATGAAATTGGTTAAATGGTTAGGAAATGAAGTAAAAGTATCGAAAGTATTATTTAGAAGTGTTCCAGGAGTTGTAATGTCACTGTTCTTGTTAACGACAGTTCTTATGAATTTGTTGGCAAGTGTAGCAATTGTGAACACCAGTTGGCTTGCGTTAGATGCAGGTATAATGGTATCATTTGTAGGGTTTTTACTTATGGATATGATAGTAAAGAGATTTGGTGCGAAGGCTGCAATCAGAATGACAATATTAGGATTTTTGGTTAATATAGGAACCGCCATTCTGTTTACAGTAGTAGCGTTTATTGCGAAAGCTAGCGGACAATATTACCCATTAGCAGATTATGCTACAACGACACAGTGGTGGATTATAGGAGCAAGTGCAACTGCATTCTTGGTGTCTGGAATTCTTGATGCTTTAATTCATGAACTGATATTAAAGAGATTTAAGAAGAACAAGGAAGGGATTGTAGCTCATGCAACAAGTGCCTGGGGTTCAACATTCTTTGGGCAACTGTTCGACAACCTATTGTTTGGATTGCTGTTCACGTTCCCAGCATCAATGATTGGGTTATGGGGGATGACACCGATTACGCCACTTGCTCTGTTTGGATTCGCATTAGCAGGTGGAGTCGTAGAAGTAGTATGTCAAGCAATATTTACACCGTGGGGATACAAAGTTGCAGAGAACTGGAGAGCGCGAAAAGTAGGTCAAGAATATCTTGACTTAGTAGACAAGAATTAAAATTAGTCGCTAATAGCTTTTAGAAGGTGGGCGATATAAACACGTCAAGGGACAACGTAAAACATTGCCTGCCTTAAAGCTATAACGAATGTAAAGGAGCTAAACATCAAGTTATGAACAAAGTAGTCAGTAATAAACAGGAAAGTAATGTAGCAAAAGCCCTTGGAGGACGCAAGACAGCGGCAAGTGGTGCAACACCATTTAGCAAGGGAGATGTAATAGTAGGGAATTGTATTATAGAATGTAAAACAAAGACAAAAGAAGTAAATAGCTTTTCAGTGCATAAGTCATGGATAAAAGAGCTAAATGAAGAGAAGATTGGAATGGGAAAGTCCTTGTCAGCCTTGGCAATATCATTCGATGCAGGAGATACAAGTTATTATGTTATAGATGAAAACGCAATGAAATTACTATTAGAGGTAGTGAACGGAGTATGATAACATGGTCGATTTTGATGAGAACGTTGGATTGGTGTATTATGTGTTTAATAAGTTCTATCAGAATTATAGAAACATAGAAGACGACTTGATTCAAGAAGGTTTGATGGGCTTATGGAAAGCCTGCCAGACATTCGATTCTTTAAGAGGAACAGAGTTTTCCACGTATGCGACAGTAGTAATAAAGAACGCAATGGGCATGTACGTACGTAAGATAAGTAGAAGACCTAAAGAGTATAGTTTAGATAGATTAGTAGATAAAGATGAATCAGGAATGACATTCTTGAATCTTGTACCGCATGAAGAGCAAGAAGACCCAAGAGATGTATATATAATAGAAGTTTTAATGAAAGTAGCAAAAGAGAATAACTGCGAAGAGATAGTCAAAATGAAGTTAGAAGGTATAAAGCAAGTAGATATAGCAAAAGAGTTAGGATTACATCAGTCAACAATATCAGAAAAGATGCGTCATTTGTACATGCTTGCGAGGAAAGAGTTAGGGATAGAAGAATAATTATAAAAAGAATTTAACATTTTACTTTACATTTATAGCAAGATATATTATACTATACATGTAAGAACAACCCTTACAACAATTTATAGAAAGTTTAAAGGAGGAGTAATTATGAGAAAAGAAGTTAGTTTAATTTTAGACCCACTTACAGAAGCTGTAGAAGATGACT
>FZPS01000006.1_pt84 | contig 23949 bp, 16 predicted proteins | sample 1817821 | NCBI WGS metagenome assembly FZPS01 (sample SAMEA104158645, study PRJEB21678) | metagenome | place: Germany | collected 2015-04-21 | reverse complement strand
ACGACGGCAGCCGGGCTTGAGTAGCCCTTTGCTATATTTTCACCGGCATAGCGATACGACAGCCCGAATTTCTTCATCATATCGAAGGGCGAGCCGTATGTCGGGCTCGTATGAGAGAAGTAACCAAGATCTCTCATGTCCTGCGACTTGTAGCGTGCTACTCGTGACAGCTCCCAATCCATTTTAAGAGCGGGAAGCCCGTATTTTGCGCGTTCAGCGTTTACAAGGCTGACAACCTGCGATTCGAAATCAAGAACTTTTGAATCAATCGAAGGTATGTACACTGTGTCGCCGGGATATATAAGATTGGGATTCTTTATCTGAGGATTCGCATTGATTATTTCCGAAAGACCAATCTCATGCTTGACGGCAATTTTCCAAAGCGAATCACCTGCGACAACCTTATAGGTTATGTATGAGGAATTTGCTGCAGAGACTGCCGGAACAAGACAAAATGCAGCAAGCACTGCAGAAATCGCAATCGCGATCAATCTGTTTCTTATTTTCATGTTTTCACCTTCCTTTCGCCGGGGGGGCACGGATGCCGGCTTAGGGCGGTGTGTTATATAAATAGCGATTACAGCACCGCGCCAGCTCCGGACGCGTTTTACGCGCCTGCCGCCGCCTTGCAGTTACATGTTATCGTTTTTTATACCACCGTGTCAAATGTAAGTGACGGCAGCTCTGGACATACGCTCCACACAACAAGGCATAGATTGACACTGTACCCATTGTGTTGTAAAATAACAAGTGTAAATATTACTGCGGAGGTATAAAAATGCCGCATCGGTTGAAATTAACGATCATTATTACGATGATACTATTTATCATAGCTGCTGTGTCGTTCGGATGCAGGGACAAAGGTTATAAAACGGAAAATGATACCGAAGGTGAATCAAAAACAGAAACAACGACGGACACAGAAGAATCAGTCGTTGAGACAGATCCAATAAACGGGAAGGAGTTAAATATACCTGTGAAACTTGAAAATGTAAAAACGGTAAAGATTGATACAGCGGCTGAACATCAGACGATTGAAAGCTTCGGCGCAAGTGGTGCCTGGTGGTCACAGTATGTAGGAGATTGGACCGATCTTAGATCTGACGGGATGGAAGTCCGTGAATACATAGCACAGCTATTATTTGATAAGGAAAAGGGCATAGGTTTAACGGCATATCGCTATAATATCGGCGGTGGAAGTCGGGGGAGCTCAAAAAGCAACATTTCAGACCCTTGGAGGCGTGCTTATTCTTTTGAAGTAGAGCCGGGCGTATATGACTGGGGTCGTGATGCGGCAGCCGTATGGTTCATGAGACGTGCTGCCGAGCTTGGTGTAATAGAAATAACAATGTTTGTAAACAGCCCGCTTGAGCGGCTTACAGTCAGCGGGATGGCGCACGCGAGCCCGTCTCAAAAGGATTTTTCAAACCTTCCGCGGGAGAATTACGAAGCTTTTGCTGACTATGTGCTTGATGTAGCCGAGCATTTTAAATCGGAAGGCTTGCCAATTAAATTTATTTCGCCGATTAACGAACCTCAGTGGGACTGGACCGGAGGTCAGGAAGGCTGCCACTATGATGCAAACGAGGTTGTCGCACTTCTCAAAGTGTTTATTGAGAAAATAGAGAAGCGGCCGGGGCTTGAGGGCGTCGAAATCAGCGCACCCGAGGGTGGTGAGTGGAAAAACGAAACATCGAATATCTGCCGCGTTATGTTGGCTGATGAGACACTCCGGTCTTACTTCAAAACGCTTGATAACCATTCATACTGGACAAACGCCACAGCGAAAAAAAGCTTCGCTGAATATTTTAAGAGTCGTTATCCGTACCTGAAATTTAGGATGAGTGAATGGTGCGAGATGGTCAACGGCCGAGACTTGACAATCGATTCTGCGCTCAACCTTGCACAGCAGATATATGAGGACATGACGATTCTTGACGTCGTATCGTGGCAGTACTGGATAGCTGTAAGCTGCTATGACTACCGTGATGGCTTAATATACGTCGATAATGCGACGCACAAGGTTAGCATACCTAAACGGTTGTGGGCGATGGGCAATTACAGCAAGTTTATTGATCCGGGATATGTCCGTGTCGAGTCAAAATCTGTAGCGGGCCTTTCCTGCTCCACTTATAAGGGCGTTAATGAAGACGGAGAGCACGAGCTTGTAATTGTGTTTGTCAATAAACAAACAAAACCGATAAACGTTGATTTCTCCGGCTTTGATACGTCAGCTTATAACCGTATATCTGTGAATGTTACAGATAGAACAAGAAATCTTGAGGAAGTTTTCTACGGGAAGTATTCAGCAGATGTCGCAGTTGAGATTCCAAGGAAGTCAATAACGACAGTTGTTATTAGCTCACACGGCGTGTGACGGCGCAAGCGACACTTCTTGTGCAAAAGATGAATAAACAAAAAAGCCAAGCTTTTGTAAAAGCTTGGCTCTTTTTTTATAAATAAATGTTATGCAATGCTATTGTAGAAAAAACATGAAATTTGTGGTGTGTATAGCATTAACCCCGGTGAACTTTTAGTCTACATATTTTTTAATATATCAGCAGTTTCGTATATATCACCGGCGCCCATTACGATTATCGTATCGCCCGCGTGGGCATTTGCCGCAGCAAAGCGGGCGGCTCGGACAAATTCATCCTTCGGCGGATGAGGAAAAAAATCGTTTAAGGGTGAGTTTTGAGCATGTGATGTTGGATTGAAAGAGTAAACAGCACCGTCAGAATGATTTTTTAGTATTGCGCCTGTGCAAATAGCATTGCCGCCGACCTCGTTTACGGCATCCGCCAGTCGCTCCGAGCTGATGCCGCTGTCATTTGTTTCACGGGCTGCATATATATCAGCAAGAATGACCTCATCGGCGATGGAAAGCGCGCGGGCGAAGCCGTCTAAAAGAGCTGCTGTACGTGAATATGTATGAGGTTGATATATGCAAATGATTTTGCCGCCGGTGGCTCGTGCGGCCTCAAGCGTCACTTTTATTTCAGTCGGGTGGTGAGCGTAATCAAGGAAAATATCAGCGCCGGATGAGGTTTTACCGACGAATTCCATGCGGCGAGCGGCGCCGCGGAAGGCTTCAAGACCACGCTTTATATCTTGCATACTGATACCGGCAGCGCGGCAAGCGGTGGCAGCGGCAATAGCATCGCGAACGTTGTGCAGTCCGCCCTCGGAAAGCCGTATGGCTGCAGCAAAGGCTCCGCTTTCATAAAGCAAAAACTCAGCGGCGCGAGGGGAAAGCGTTATTTTATCTGCGTAAAAATCATATTCGCCGTGATAAACAGCGTCCTCGTCAAGAGATGTGCCGAATTTTATTAAGCGACATCCGGAGCCGCGGCAAGCGTCGCGTACATTTTCGTCACTCCAGTTGACAACGGCAACACCGCCCGCAGCAGCCGATATTGACATATAACGCCTAAACGATTCTTTGATTTGAGGTATGCTTTTGAAGTAATCGGGGTGATCCATATCAATATTAAGCACGACAGCAATGTTCGGATAAAATGAAAGAAACGAATCTTTATACTCGCATGCCTCGAAAAGGAAATATTTACTCTTGCCTGCGCGATATGAACGCCCAAGAGCAGGCAGAACGGCACCAGATGAGATTGTAGGATCAACTCCCGCCTCAAGAAGGATGGAAGCTATCATGCTTGTCACCGTGCTTTTACCATGCATACCGGATACGCCGATTCTATACTTGGAATCCTTCATCAGCCAGCCAAGAAAATCGGCACGTGATATGCGCGGTATGCCCATTCGGGTAGCTTCGGTATATTCAGGATTGTCGCATGGGATTGAAATTGTGTAAATTAGGGCATCTGCACCTGCTATGTTCTCCTTTTTGTGTGTGAGATAAACCTTTATACCGTCTTCAGTGAGAGCTTTTGTGACAGGTGACGGGGAACGGTCGGAACCTGAAACAATGAATCCTCGGGAAGCTGATATGATGGCGAGAGAGCACATATTGATTCCACCGATACCAACAAAAAATAATTTTTTTGCACCGGCAAGCAGCCGGTCAATTTTTTCAGCGCCGTAGCGTGTATTTTCTGTATTCAAATTCAAAGCCCCCGCAATAGTGACGTAGTATCAGATTAATTATGTAAATTATATGCCAATTAATATGTCAGTGCCTTAATTAAGATAATATGTACATATATACAAATTATAACAGAATAATAACAAGCTAATTTAACAAAAATAACATAAAGTTTATAAAATTATCGTTATTTATTTTTAATATATTAATAAACAGCACATATAATAATCACGTCAAAAATAAGCCGTATAAAACTAAAATAAAAACGGCATTATCGACTTCATTGGCGCTGGATGCGCAAGGGAAAAGGCATATGGTAATTACGGATATTAAGATCAGAAAAATGTTTAACGACAAACCGATGAAAGCAATTGCTTCAGTTACGCTTGACGGACAGCTCGCTGTGCACGACATTAAAGTTATCAGTGCGCGTGAGAAGTTTTTCATCGTGATGCCGTCGCGGAAAAATCCAGATGGCACATACCGTGACATTGTTCACCCGATTAATTCTGCTTTCCGTGCTGAGATTGAATCTGCTGTTATTAGGGCATATCAGGATGCATGTGAAGCTCAAGCTCAAAGCGAAAATGAGGGAGCAAGCAGCGAAAGCGAAGCACAAGGCGAAGCAGACGAAAACAACGGAGAAAAGTCAGAATCAGAAACATAAAAGCTGTTTTTACACTTTATATTATAAGTGAGAAAACTGCTTTGCAAAATAATGAACACTTTAAATGCCGGGCATTGAAAAAGCCAGGCATTTTTCATTGCAAGATTTTACTTATCAAACGCTTTTTATATGTATAACACATAAAGCACAAGGTGAGGTCAAAAGCCAAAAAGCACGACATCTGATAAAATATAAGAGGCGACAGATGAGCCGTAGCCGGATTATTACTGAAAAATATTGTTCTGTGACCGATGAGTCCAACGGGGCGGGTAAGCCGCCCCTTTTATTAATATGTAACAGCGAAAAAGAAGTGTGAAAGGAAACGGTACCCCTGCATTTTTCATTATTAATGAAAAATGCAGGGTTTCGTTCTTGCTCCGGCAAATTCTACCGCTAAAATACATTTACTTTATATTATTTATATTCTGGCAACCAGCCGCCTGCATGGTGTACCTCGTAAAGCTCATCACACATAGCGACGATATCGTCGATTGAAAGCTCGGCGGCAGTATGCGGATCAAGCATTGCAGCTTGATAAATTGCTTCCTTCTTGCGTGTAATGGCCGCTTCTATTGTCAAAAGCTGGGCGTTTATATTTGTCATGTTCATTGCGGCAAGAACTGTTGGGAGCGGGCCATTTTTCGTCGGTTGAATGCCAAGCTTGTTGCAGAGACAGGCTACCTCAACGCATGCTTCACGCGGCAGGTTGTCGATAAGCCCATTGTTTAAGACGTTTCCGCCGATCTTATATGGAATATCCGTCGTCAAAGATTCCATAATATATGACGCGTATTCCATTGTCCGTTTATGTGAAACATTACCTGACACGTACTTCTCGCGGTCAGACTTCCACCGTTTAATCTGGTATACACAGCGGCGTGGATACTCATCGAGGGGTATGCGGTAGCGTTCGATGAGTTCGGGGTACTTTGACTTAATAAAGAAGGGATTGTATTCAGCGTTGTGTTCGCTTGATTCCGTGCAGTAATAGCCGAATCTGCGTATGTATTCAAGCCGCACAAGATCATAGAAATGGGGTTTACCATTCTCAAGGATTTCACAGGCGCGGCGGCGTATTTCGGGATAAAGGTCGTTGCCATCGGCATCTTCAATCTCAAGAAGCCAAGCCATATGGTTAATACCGGCTATGCGCTCCTTAATAGGCACCTTTGCTTGAATACCAAGCTCATATAAAAGCCCGCGTGAGCAGACCTGTACGCTGTGGCAAAGGCCGACAGTTTTAACTTTCGTGAAACGAAGCATATAGCCTGTCAAGATAGCCATCGGGTTTGTATAGTTGAGGAAAAGAGCGCGGGGACATACATCCTCTATATCGCGCGCAAAATCTTCCATGACGGGGATTGTGCGCAGCGCTCTGAAGATTCCGCCTATGCCAAGTGTGTCGGCTATCGTCTGACGCAGGCCGTATTTTTTGGGTATTTCAAAGTCCGTTATCGTGCAGGGGTCGTATCCGCCGACTTGTATAGCGTTTACGACGAAATCAGCACCGGCAAGCGCAGCACGGCGCTCACCAACGCCGAGATACTTTGCTATGGTAGCGCGTCCCTCGTTGATGTTTTTGTTGAGGGAGGTGACCATGATGTACGATTCTTCAAGACGCTCAGGATCAATGTCGTAAAGGGCTATTTCAGCGTCACGAAGCGCCGGTGTCAACATAATGTCACCGAGGACGTTTTTCGCGAATACGGTGCTGCCAGCACCCATAAAAGCAATTTTTACCATATAATTCTGCTCCCGTATCCTTTTCGTGTTTTTTGTCTGTTTCTTGCGCGCTCATCGCGCAGTTTTTTGACTTAGGATATAGCGTTATATGGTTTGATTATACCAACGACAAGTATTAAAGTCAATCGCCCAGCTTATTCTACACTCTTGGGTAATTCAATATCAAAGTAAATGCTTATTTAAATCTTTTAAGCCTTAAAGCGTTTGTAACGACGGAGATGGAGCTAAGGCTCATTGCAGCGGCGGCAAACATCGGGTTAAGAAGCGGGCCGCCGAAAGCATAAAGAAGCCCTGCGGCGACGGGAATGCTGATGACATTATATCCAAACGCCCAGAAAAGGTTTTCCTTAATATTTCGTATGGTTTTACGGCTGAGGCGTATAGCAGTTGGCACATCACGGAGATCAGAACGCATGAGAACTATGTCAGCCGACTCCATAGCAACGTCAGTTCCGGAACCGATTGCTATACCGACGTTTGCTGTGGCAAGAGCGGGCGCATCGTTTATGCCGTCGCCGACCATAGCGGTGATTTTCCCAAGGGAGCGTAACTTTTCGATCTCTCGCGCCTTGTCCTCTGGCAAGACTTCAGAGAGGACTTGTTCAATTCCGGCCGCTTTCGCGATTGCGGCAGCTGTTTTTGCGTTGTCGCCTGTCATCATAATAACATCTATTCCCATATCGCGAATAGCAGTGACAGCTTCGCGGCTGTCGGGCTTAATCGTGTCGGCAACGGCGACAATTCCTAGTAAAGTGCCCCCGAAAGCTACAAACATCGGCGTTTTCCCCTCACCTGCGAGCCGCTCAGCATCAAAATCAAGTGTGTCTGTGGCGACACCGCTCTCATCCATGAGCCGTTTGTTTCCCACAAGCACCGTTTTACCATCAATCAATGAGCGGATTCCGCGTCCGGTAAGCGACTCGAAGCCTTCGATATTAAATAAAGGAAGCGACTTTTCGGCGGCAGCCTGTACGATAGCGCGCCCGAGCAGATGCTCGGATGACGCTTCGGCGGATGCCGCAATGCGGAGCACATAATCAGCGCCGGGAGTGTCGTCAGGGGCGCTTCCTGCCACACCACTTGCTAAAACAATGTCGGTGACAGAAGGTTTGCCCTCTGTGACAGTACCAGTTTTATCAAGAACTACGGTATTTACCTTATGTGCAATCTCAAGTGCCTCGCCGCTTTTTATTAAAATGCCATATTCGGCGCCTTTACCGGTCGCAACCATGATGGCTGTAGGAGTTGCAAGCCCGAGAGCGCACGGACACGCTATGACAAGGACGGAGATAAAAATGGTTAACGCAAACTGAAGATTATAGCCTGACGCAAAGCACCAAATGACACCGGCGGCAAGGGCTATAATGCACACGACAGGAACAAAAAACCCGGAAACGACATCAGCAAGGCGGGCAATCGGTGCTTTTTTGCCCTGTGCGTCCTCGACGAATTTTATTATCTGTGAAAGTGCCGTATCTGCGCCAACTTTTTCTGCGCGCATGTGAATAGCACCCGTTGTGTTGACAGTTGCAGCACAAACAAAGTCCCCCGGCACCTTGTCGGCGGGGACGCTCTCGCCCGTTAGCATTGATTCATCAACAGATGTTGAGCCATCTATTACAGTGCCGTCGACGGGGATTTTTTCACCAGGCCGCACGGCGATTATATCGCCGACCTCGACCTCATCAATCGATATATCTCGCTCGACACCCCCGACGACTAAATGTGCAATCTTTGGCGCGAGCCCCATCAGCTTTTTTATGGCGTCGCCGGTGCGTCCACGTGAGAGCGCTTCAAGCGATCTGCCGAGTATTATAAGCGTGATGATAACGCCTGCAGATTCAAAGTAGAGGGCATCGACGGCCATATGATCGCCCTTTATGATGAGAATTGTGCTGTATATGCTATACACAATCGCCGCTGTTGTGCCGAGCGCGACAAGCGAATCCATGTTTGGTGAGCCGCGCAGGAGCGATTTGTATCCGACAACGTAAAACCTATATCCGGCAGCGACTATGGGTGTCACAAGCAAAAGTTCTGTTAAGGCATATCTGAGCGGATGCTCCATCGGCTCAAGGGATGTGGGGAATGGCAGATGAATAAAAGATATCATTGGAGCCATTGCGATATATAAAAGCGGTGCTGCAAAAACGGCAGCTATAATAAATTTCGCCCACATCAGACGCAATTCGCGCTTTTTTCTGCGCTCGCGCTCCTCAGTTTCGCGCCCTGCGTCCGTTGATGGATCGCCAAGCTCATACCTTGCGGCGGACACAGCACGCCGCATATCTGATATGCGAATGGATGCGGGTTCATATGAAACCGTCGCTTTTTCTGTCGCAAGATTGACGGATGCGGAGATGACGCCGGACAAACTCTTTAGCGTCTTTTCAACACGGGCGGAGCAGGCGGCGCAAGTCATGCCGCGGACGGGGAGCGTGACAGTTTTAACTCCGCTTTCGCTTGGTTCACCGTTAGCGGAAACAACTGTTTCCTCGTCGACACCTCCGCCGTGTATGGTGGCGGAATAACCGGCCTGCCTGACAGCCGCTTCTATATCAGATGTCGTGATGATATCAGCGTCAAAATCTACGGTAAGCACCTCTGCCGCAAAATTGACGCTCGCATCATCGACACCGGGCAGCGAGCGAACAGCTTTTTCGATTCGTGCGGCACACGCGGCGCACGACATTCCGTTTATGTCAAATGTTCTTTTATTTTTCATTTAATATAGTTACATATCCTGTTAAAGCACACTGCTTATCAAGTGGTGTGCTGATTTTATGGTTACAGTTTACATTGAATGAATTGATATGTCAATATCCTATTAAAAAGATAGTAATTAAACATAAGATATACTCATAATTAGTATGAATAAAATTCTTGATAATGTGCGCCAGCCGTGGTAAAATAAATTACTAACGCAAATAAAAAGACAAACAAGACCAATATTATAGTTTTAAAATGAAAAACAAAACATATACAGAGTCAATATCACAAGGAAAGAAAACAATAGTTGTAAAAGTCGGGACAAGCTCGCTGACGGAGCCGGACGGGCGCCTTTCGTCGCTAAAGGTGCACTCACTTGCGAAACAGCTTGCGTGTCTTTATAAGCAGGGGCATCATGTGATACTTGTAACATCCGGCGCGATAGCTGCCGGGTATCCGCTGCTCGGATACCACGAGCGGCCGACATCGGTTCCGGCAAAACAGGCGTCAGCGGCAGTCGGTCAGGGGCTTTTGATGGAGGAGTATTCGCGCTATTTATCCGAAGAGGGAATAGTTGCAGCGCAGCTTCTTTTGACGCGCGACGATTTTTCTGACAAACGCCGCTATAAAAACGCGTTTAACGCGCTTGAGGTTCTTCTTGCACGGGGAGCGATGCCGATTATTAATGAAAACGACACCGTCTCGATTGAGGAGCTCCGGGTTGGCGACAATGATAAACTTTCGGCACAACTTGCCGCTATGGTGCATGCCGACCTTTTAATTCTTGTTACCGATACGGACGGGCTTTATACAGCTGACCCGCGAAGAGATGAGAATGCGCGCCACATTCCCATAATTGACTGTATAACACCTGAAATCGAAGCGATGGCGAGCGGCGCCAGCACGCGTAACGGCACGGGTGGCATGGCGACGAAAATTGCCGCGGCGAAGTTAGCGACACAGGCGGGCGTCGCTGTCGCAATATGCAATGGAAGCGATGACGATGTAATCGCTCGCGTTATGACGGGTAGTGTAAAGCATACGCTGATAAAACCGCATGGCAGCATGAAGACACGGCTGCAGTGGATGGCTTTCTACGCGCTGACACGCGGCTCAGTTATCATTGACGCGGGCGCAAAAATGGCTCTCTGCTATCAAAAACGCAGTCTTTTGCCTGCGGGCATACGAAAGGTTGAAGGTGATTTTGCTGCCGGCGACATAATAAAGGTATATGATGAGGACGGTATATGCCTTGGACGCGGACGTGTGAATTTTTCCGCAGATGAACTCATAAAAATTGCCGGCATGGCAACGGGTGAGATTGAAAAACTGTATCCAGGACGCAAGCCGGAGGCTATAAATCGTGACGACTGGGTGTGCGAGCTTGAGCCGGACGATGAATATGATGACGTAATGCCGACAAGTGTGACGTAAGTTTATGCAGGAGGGGGAAAACAGAGATGAAAACGATTAAGGAAAGTGCAAGTGAGGCAAAAGCAGCCTGTGCCGAAGTTGCGTTTTTAAGCACAGAAGTAAAAAACGCAGTGCTTCTTGATATGGCAGAAGCACTCGTGGAGGATATGGAGAATATAATCGACGCGAACGCTCGTGATATGAAAGCAGCAAAAGAGCGCGGCACAAAAGACGCGCTCCTTGACAGGCTGGCGCTTAACGAAAAAAGAATCGCCGATATGGCGGTGGGGATACGTCAAATAGCTGCGCTGCCGGATCCTGTCGGCGAGATAATAGACAGCTGGGTGTCAGCTGACGGTCTGCGTATTAAAAAAGTCCGCGTACCGATGGGCGTCATCGGAATTATATACGAGGCGCGTCCGAATGTGACGGCAGACGCCGCTGCCCTTGCTTTCAAAGCGGGAAGCTCAATACTTCTGCGCGGCAGTGCATCGGCGTATGAATCAAACGCTGCTATTGTCAGCTCTCTGCGCCGCGCGCTTACCTCACATGGCATATGCCCGGACGCCGTATGCCTTGTTGAAGACAACAGCCGCGAAGCTGTTTCTGAGATGCTGCGGATGCGAGAGTTTATTGATGTTATAATTCCGCGCGGCGGTGCGTCGCTTATTAAAAATGCAATCGAAAACTCAACCGTTCCCGTTATCGAAACGGGAGTTGGCAACTGCCACGTTTATATTGACGAAACAGCGGACTATGATATGGCAGAAAGCATAGTTGTGAATGCAAAAACGCAGCGCCCCGGCGTATGTAACGCGGCAGAAACGCTGCTTGTTCATAGAAAATGGGCGGAGATGTATCTTGGCCGGCTGCTTTCAAAGCTTGCGGCGCTTGGTGTTGAGCTTCATGGCGATGAAATATCAAGGTCCTACTGTGACGCTGTCATACCCGCGACGGATGACGACTGGGCGGATGAGCATCTCTCGCTTAAGATGGCCGTGCATGTTGTCAATGATGTCAGCGAAGCTGTCGCTCATATAAACAAATACGGGACAAAGCATACGGAGTGCATTGTCACATCATCACCGGAGAGTGAAAGCGCGAAATATTTCAAACAGACGGTAGACGCTGCCGCCGTCAATGTCAATGCGTCTACCCGGTTTACCGATGGGTTTATGTACGGCTTTGGCGCTGAGCTTGGCATAAGCACGCAAAAGCTCCATGCTCGCGGCCCCATGGGCCTTCGTGAAATTACAAGCTATAAGTATATAGTCGAGGGCAACGGGCATATACGAAAGTAATAGATGAAGCGACGTTTAAAAATTAGTCAAGCGGTGATTAATGATTTAACTATAAAAAGAACCTGTCAGAAAGCATTTTAGCTTTTGACAGGTTTTTGATATTTATAGAAATGTTAAGTAAAGTAACGAACCACACAAACAAAATAATATTTTCGACGTTAATTGATGTGATAATCCTATCGAAACATCATCTTATAATAATGAGATAATCGCAATTGACAGTATCTTTCATAACTTCGCAGGTGCTTTTACGATATGCTGCCACACTATTGCGCTTCTCAGCGAAAATTACGAAACTCTTTTCAACAGATTAATTAAATCACCTGAATTTTAAGATTGATATATAATACTCCTATTAGTCAAATATGTAAGCATTTTGTTGCTAAAATCGCCTGCAATAGTAATTAAAGTATTTACATCATTGAATGAAATAGGGAAATCCCATGATGGGTCTACCTTTCCGTAAAAGTATTCCTTATCATTATGTGCCAAATACTTATCCCGGCTACCTTTTAGATTATTCAAAATTGGTTCCATAAAAGTGAGTTGTTTTTTGGCTTCTTTTATATCGTTCGTCAGGATTATTTTTATTTCTTCGACATACGATATCTTTTCTGGATCGTCAGCATCTAGAAACGGATGGCTGATCTTTTTCGGGAACAAATGGAGATTCGCTTGTATTTGACATATCAGTTTTTGTAATGTTTTTTCCTCTCCAGTCTCATAATACAGTTTTCTTAGTTCAATAAGAAGGCAATTATGTAGTGAGTATTGAGAAAGCGTAAAAAATCTTAGTGCAAGGTTAATTTGCTTATTATATAAGTGTGATGCTTTCAAAATAGATTTATAAGCACATAAACAGTCATGCGCCATAATAATGTGATTTATATATGCCTCTAATTCCTCAACCATTTCTTCACGTGTCATTCCTTTACGTGTTATTTCTTCATGTGTCATATAGTACTCCTTATGTTTTAATTTTAACTTCCTATAGTAGCGTAAATATTTACACATATCAAAAACACTCTAATTTCACAATTAATTGCAACACATTAGTTTCAAAAAATCAGCATACATATATAACATATTTAGATGGCATTTTTGTGCTATGCGCATGAGATGTTTTTATCTATTATTTATGCTTGGCTAATCAAACATAGCGGGGCATTTTATTGGTACTCTAAAAACAACAAAGAGCAAATAAGCTGCTGAAAAGTCTTACTAACAAGAACTTTCGACAGCTATCAGGTGCAAAATAAAAACGCCAGTATCGTAATCAATACTGACGTTCTTATATGACGGAGGGAAAGGGATTCGAACCCTTGTGTGGTTGCCCACAAACGGTTTTCAAGACCGCCTCGTTATGACCGCTTCGATATCCCTCCGTATATGAATGCTACAAAACCGACTTGCGGGGTGAGCAGTATAATAATAGCACGACGAGAGTATATTTGTCAACAGAAAATGAATGGGAGTATGTGATATCTATAATCAACTTTTCTCATCTTAAACAAACAATATATGAAAAAATATATTATAAAACGACTTCTCTTATTGCGAAGCACCATATCATATGATATACTTGTAATGTCAAATGGCTCCCGTCAAGGAGATATTAAAAATATGAATAGCAAATCCCGCGTTAGAAAAATAGTCGCGGAATATTTGATATTGACGATAGCTACCGTAGTGATGGTGGTGGGCATCTATATATTCCGATTCCCGAACCACTTCACATTCGGAGGTCTGACCGGTCTTTCGATTGTACTGTCCGCCGTTACAAGCTTTCACGCATCGACTATCATCTTGGGTATCAATATTATCCTTATGATAATCGGATTTATTGTGCTTGGACGTGCTTTTACGATAAAAAGCGTTTATGTTACACTTTTATACTCGGTTTTAATTTCAATTTTAGAGCGTTTATGGCCGCTTGAGGCTACACTTACCGACGAGCCGATATTAGAGCTTGTATTTGCTGTGCTGATACCGGCTGTAGCATCGGCTGTAATATTCAATTTTGGCGCGTCAAGCGGTGGCACCGATATAGTTGCCATGATACTAAGGAAGTATACAAACTTAAATATTGGTGTCAGCCTGCTTATCGCCGATTTTATTATTGTAACAAGCGCATGCTTTGTGTTTGATATAAAAACTGGACTTTTCTCGTTCTGTGGAATGCTTGCAAAATCGCTTGTGATTGACAATATAATTGAAAGCGTTAATCAGTGTAAATGTTTTAATGTCATTTGCACGCAACCAGAGCCGATATGCCGTTATATCTGTGACACTCTCCATCGTGACGCAACAGTTTATGAGGCAAAAGGCGCTTTCACCGGCCAGAAGAAAATGGTCGTGATGACAGCGATGAGGCGCTGGCAAGCAATGCAGCTCCGAAATTTCATCAAAAAAACAGATTCCGCTGCGTTTATATTAATATCAAACACAAGCGAGATAATAGGCAAGGGTTTCCACGGCGTGATCTAAAGAAAAAACTTTCATCTTCTGACGAGTACCATAAAAAACAAATACAGAGGGGGCGAGGATTATATGGAGTTGTTCCGGCTGCCGGAATATGTCCGCCGCACCCTTTTTTTGCTTGAAGACTCAGGGTACGAAGCATATGTTGTCGGCGGTTGTGTGCGTGATTTGTATATGGGTGTCGAACTGCACGATTATGATATAACGACATCAGCAACGCCGGAGGCAGTTAAAGATGTCTTCCGCGGTGAGCGGATAATCGATACGGGCATTCGCCATGGCACCGTAACTCTTGTCGTTGAAGATGGTGCTATCGAAATAACGACATACAGAAAAGATGACGTATATTCGGATAGGCGGCGGCCGGACAGCGTTACGTTCACACGGACGCTCACCGACGATCTTTGCCGGCGTGATTTCACAATGAATGCTATGGCATACAGCCCGCAGCGCGGTCTTGTCGATATTTTCGGCGGGCGTGAGCATATTGATAAGGGTCTTATTGTTTGTGTCGGTGACGCCCGAGAACGCTTCCGCGAGGATGCCCTGCGAATACTGCGCGCTCTGCGTTTTGCCTCGCTCCTTAACTTTAAGATTGAAGAATCGGCCGCGGTGGCGATAAACGAGGAAAAGTCGCTTCTCAGGTTCATATCGGCGGAGAGGATATACGCTGAGTTTACAAGAATTATCATGGGCAGCTCCGCTGCGCAAATCCTGCTTGATTATAAAGACGTGATTTTGACTATTCTGCCGGAGCTGTCGGTACTTGCTGCGAATGATTATATTCGCGCGGCGCGCGCTGCCGGTTCGGCTGATGATGATCTTTATGTCCGTCTTGCTCTTTTCATGCGTGACACAGGGGCCGATGTTGCAGCGGCTGCTCTGCGCCGACTGAAGGCTGACGGCGCGGCAATAACAAAGACATCGCTTCTCATACGGTATTATAATCGTGGGCTGTTTGATAATAGGCAAAAGATAAAATTGCTTTTACGGGAAATATCAAACGATGATGCACGCCGCCTTGCCTGTATGCTTGCCGCAGACGCTGCCATTGGCGACGAATCGCGCGGGACAACAGAGGTGTCTGAGTGTGCCCTTCGCACGATCGATGAAATTGAGGCGTCGGGTGAATGCGTCCGTATAAGCGACCTTGCCATCAGCGGCGACGACATAATCGCTGCTGGTGTCCCGGAGGGGAAGCAGATCGGTCAAATACTTACGCGATTGCTCGACCTTGTAACAAGTGGGGCTATTAAGAACGAACGCGACGCACTTATGAGCGCTGTTCGTGATATGTCTTTATCGTCATAATGTGAGCGGACGATTGTGTTATCCAAATTAAGAGAGCGTTGGGGCTCTGCCGCAAACCCCGCTACTTTCTTTAGGAAAGAAAGTAGCAAAGAACCAAAAAGTAAAAAGTCAAGCTCATGTTTAGACTTGGCTTTTACAGTTTTTTCGGAATTCCAAAGGGGCATGGCCTCTTTGGTGGGGGTGAGGGGGTAAAACCCCCACGTCCACTTATCATTAACAGCAAATAAAGCGCTTTACAAGCAGATTTAAATAAAATACTTAAAATGTTAATAAAATACACAAATATTGTGCTCTGTTGCGATGTTGGCAGAACGCATGTGGATTTTATGTCGCTTGTAATGGCTTAAAGATGTGCTCTTTACATAAATATTATTAAGTAATTCATTAAAAATCACTAAAAAAATGTAAAAAATAAAATTATCTTGTTGCTTTACGCGATATTTGTTATAATTTATTTACGTCATGTTCAGCTAATGATGGTGCAAAGGATAAGATTTATGAAAGCAAAGCTTGTAAAACCCGTTTTTTTCACCGCCGTGCTTTTTTTCGCTATTGTTATTCTTGGTTGCGCGGCCGGTGGTGATACTTTAGAATACACCGTTAAAGTAATTCTCACCGAAACTGAAAATTTGACGGTTAAAAGTGAGAATCCTGTTTATGTAAAAGCGGGCGAAGACGCTGTTTTTGAGGTTGATATACCCGAGGACATGAAAATTGAATCAATCACTGAGGGCGCAACCTATAAAGACGGTAAAATCGTCGCCCGGGGTGTGGTTTTCCCGGAAACAGTAAATGTGAAGGTCAGAAAAAAACTAAAATGCACATATAGTTTTATGTCGACAGAGGGAGGAACTGTCGAATCAAGTATAAAAAAGGGTAGTTATGAGGAGGATACGCCGGTCACCGTTAAATCAAAACCCCGCAAAGGTATCGTGTTCATAGGGTGGTCATTTGGCAAGCCAATTTCCGGCGGCGGGGGTTTAGTTAGCATTGATAGTGAATATACCTTTAAGCTTGAGAGGAACACTACCATATACGCAAATTATCTTGGCAAAGATGAGTCGCTTATTATATACCATGCAAATGGCGGTGTAACGCCTGATGGCAGCGATGTGTACTACGATGTAATATCAGATAATTATCATTTTTACCCGAATACTCTCTCCGAGGAAGATGTGTTTGAACGGGACGGCTACATCCTTTATGGCTATAACACTAAAGAGGACGGCAGCGGTAAGTATTATGGATGTGGCTGGAACGTCGTGCCGGAGAATGACGGGAACCTTGAGGAGCTCTGGTGCATGTGGGCGGAGGTTTCGCCTGAATCCGATTTTGAGTATGAAAACTCGGGTAGGGGTGTTAAAATCACGAAGTATAAGGGCAACGCATCAGTAATTGTCGTGCCGGAGAAGCTCGGGGGTAAAAAAGTTACGTCGATAGGATCGAAAGCTTTCAGTGGCTGTATGGCAGAGAAGATAATACTGTCAAAATATATAACTGATGTTAGGAACACAGCATTTAATAACTGCAAGCTTAAGACGCTTTATATGTTTGATGGTATTGTGAAAATAAGAGATGAAGCCTTCCGAAGCTGCAGTGAGTTCAGTACGCTCATTGTAAACGCATGCCAGCCACCGAAATACCAAAAATCAAATCATGGTACATACTGTATTAAGTTTGAGCGCCTTGTTTATGCACATCAGAACGGACTTAAAAAGCTTGTTTTCTTCGGTGGCTCCAATGCGACATATGGCATATTGTCGGAGCAGCTTGAGAGGGGACTTGACGGTGAATATTACATCATCGACTATGGCCAGCATTTTGAAACGTGCGGCATGTTCTTCCTTGACCTTGCATCAAACTTCGTTTCAGAGGACGATATAGTTGTTCTTTGTCCGGAACCGAATGAATGGCAGATGGGAACTAACAAGTGGTCAAATATTATGTGGCAGTTCTTCGAGGGAGCGTATGAACAGCTTCAGTACATAGATATAAGGGACTATATGTTAGTATTTGATTCATTTTCGGAGTTCAACAACACCCGCCAGTTCATGCAGGATACGACCTATCTCGACTACTGGAGCGGAATAAATCGTTACGGCGATAACGATTGGTTCAAACCCGGGCAGAATGACGGTTTTATTGGTTCCCAGGGTATATATGGGCTTGATACGAAAGCAATAAACGCAAAAAATTTGAATTACGCGCTTGATAAAATTCTTGAGCGTGGGGCTAAGACATATATGTCTTTCTCAAGTATAAATGTCAAGGGACTGACGGAGCGGGGGCAGACTGAAAAGCAGCAAGCGACTTATGTATCATATATAGACAAAAACCTCCATGTAACGAGGATATCTGAGATAGCTGACTATATTTTCACCGGCAGATACATGTATGATACGAACTTCCACTTGTCGACGGAAGGCACAAAAATAAGAACAGATCGGCTGATTAACGATATTAAAGCGCAACTTGCAAAAGAAGTGTCGCGGTGACGCAGAAGGGGTGATAGATATGGAGGTTCTTCTTGAAAATATAATACCGATTGCAGCATTTCTACTTTGCTCTATTATCCTTTTCATCCTTGAGCGGCTGTTTGCTGTGAAGGCTCCCTTTGCGGCTGCGAATGTAGTGCTGAATATCGGACTTGTTGTGTTTTTGATGTTTTGCGGGGCGAGCGGCAGGGAGCTTCTCTTCATGCTGCTCTTGATTGGGTCGGCAGGCATTGCAGTATCCCGGCTTAGAGGAAGGAGAAGCGGGAAATGACGTTTACATCAGTTGGGTTTTTGGCGTTTTTCGCCGCTGTTCTAATTATATATTATCTTGTTCCGAAAAAATTCGCGTGGGTTCCGCTTTTTGTGTCGAGCCTTCTTTTCTACATAAGCTGGGGTGTGTCATTTTTACCACTTTTGCTTGGCACGATAGCGCTGTCGTATTTTGCAGCACTGAAAATGGGTGCTGAGACAAACGTAAAGCTCAAAAAACTTTATCTGTGTCTTTCAATTATTGTAATTGTCGGCTGCCTTGTCTTCTTTAAGTACTATAATTTCCTTGCCTTGTCCGTAGAAGGCATGCTTTCAATGGTTGGCTTGCCGGCAGGTGACCTTACGCTGCGCCTTTTGATGCCTGCCGGCATATCTTTTTACACGTTTACGACACTGTCATACCTAATCGATGTCTACCGCGGCACAATCAAGCCGGAATTGCACTTCGGGTATTATGCGCTTTATGTATCGTATTTCCCGCACATAATGTCAGGCCCGATTGCACGCGCAGGCAAGCTGATACCGCAGTTTAAGGCTGAGCGCCGCTTTGATCGCGAGGGTTTCCTTGATGGGCTGGGAATAGTGCTTGTCGGCTTTTTTAAGAAAATAGCCATCGCTGATGTCATATCCGTTTATGTAAACGCTGTTTATGGCGACGCAGAGGCGTCAAATGGGCTTAGCGTTGTCTTTGCGACAATTCTTTATGCTTTGCAAATTTATTGCGACTTCTCCGGCTATACGGATATAGCAATCGGCTGTGCTCGCATGATGGGCATTGAGCTGATGCAGAACTTCAATCTTCCGTATTCAGCCGTAAGTATTAAGGATTTCTGGGCGCGCTGGCACATAAGTCTCTCAACATGGTTCCGTGATTATATCTATATCCCGCTCGGCGGCAACCGCCGCGGGAAGCTGCGCAAGCATATAAATGTTATGATTGTCTTCCTTGTCTCTGGACTTTGGCATGGAGCGGATTGGACGTTTGTCATCTGGGGAGCCCTTCACGGCGTATATCAGATAATAGGCGACATAACAAAGGAGGTGCGAGACACCCTTTATGCGAAGCTTGGCGCCGATGTAAACGGCAAGCCGATTCGCGCCATCCGCCGCACAATAACGTTTTTGCTTGTTTCGTTTGCGTGGATGTTTTTCCGTGCCGACAGCTTTGCTGACATTGGCATACTAATTCGCCGTATGTTCTCATCATGGAGCGTTGGCACTGAATATCTGAAGCAGACATTTACATTGATGGATCTTAACTTGACAGGCGCGCTGTCGATAGTGCTTGCGCTATTCATTCTTTATTTCCTTGACCACATGCCTGCTCGCGAGCTGTTTATGCCCGTACAATATAGTGCGCAAAGCGAAAGCGCATCCGGGCAGGCACAAAAGCCGGTCGATGTACCGGCACCTGCTCTTGCTGTCGCCGGCGGCGAAAAAGCTGATTTTAGCGGGGGAGCAACAGCTAACAAGCCATCGGATGAGGTAGCTCTGTTGCAGGATGAACAGTTGACGCAAGCGGACGTGATAACACCTGATAAGTATTCGGTTGGCGCTGTGTTTACAGCCGCTTGCCGCTATGCCCGTATAGTGTGGATCATCCTTGCCGCCGCAATGGTGATGTCGGCAGGCGGCACTGAAAGCTCCTTCATATACGTGCAGTTCTGACGGGGGAGGCGAAAAATATGAAAAAAAGAGCATACAGGGTATTCTTTATAATGCTTGCCGTCGTCATCGTTTTACCGCTTATCGCAGCGCTTAGTATTTGCTTTGCTATCCCGCCGCAGTACAGCGAAACGTACCTTGGTGAGCTTGCGGCGAAGTATGAACGCTTGAAAGATACTGATGGAGCGAAGATTATACTCATCGGGGGCAGCAACCTTGCCTTCGGTGTTGACAGCGCGACGATTGAGGAGTATATGAATATGCCGGTTGTCAACTTCGGCCTTTATGCGACGCTTGGCACGAAATTGATGCTCGACCTGTCAAAAGCTAACATAGATAAGGGAGACATAATAGTCGTTTGCCCGGAGATGGATCCGCAGACGCTCTCACTTTATTTCAACGCAGAGGCCGCGTGGCAGGCAGCAGACAGTGACTATTCAATGCTGCTGCATGTGGGGAGAGATAATGCAGGCGAAATGTTCGGCGGTTTTTGGGATTACGCGACAGCTAAAATCGGTTATTTTGTAGGGGAGGAGCTTTCACCGACCGGCGTCTACACAAAAGCTGCCTTCAATGAGTATGGAGATATTTCATACGAGCGTCCGTATAATACAATGGCGCTTGGCTATGACCCGAACACGCCAATTTCACTCAAACCCGATATTGTCGACGACGAGTTTGTAGAATACCTGAACAGATACACAGCGTATGCAAAAAGGCGAGGCGCCACTGTTTACTTCAGTTTCCCGCCGATGAACAGGGCAGCAGTCGAGGATACGGGTGATAAGACACTTAGCGAGTTTTACGGGTATCTCTCTAGTAAGCTTGATTGTGAGGCAATATCCGACCCGAGGGATTATATCATTGATTCAGGGTATTTTTACGACAGCAACTACCACTTAAATGACGCTGGCATTCCGATACGCACAATGAGGCTCATTGAGGATCTATACCGCGCCGAGAACATATACGAGGCGGTCGAGGTTGTGTATGCCGATATTCCGGAACCTCCCACATCAAACGAAGGCGAAGGATCTGATATAGGTAAGGAATTCACTGAAACGCCATCCGATATGTTCACATACGAGGACTTTGCAACAGGTCTGACAGTCACCGGTGTAAAGGGTGAAGCTGTTGGTTATGACACAATTGTTATACCGCGCAAGCATGAAGGTAAGGCTGTACTTGCAATTTCAGCCGGAGCGTTTAAAAATTGCACTAATATGAAAACGCTCGTTATTTTCGATAACATCATTCAGCTTTACGATGGTATGCTGTCGGGTTGTGAAACTGTAACGGACATATATCTGTATAATAACGACTGCACGAAAATATCAATTGGTACACAGCTTCTGTCCGGTGGCCCGAAGGATGTTGTTATCCGTGTCCCATATGAATCATTCGGAAATTATGCTGCTGACTATTTCTGGAGCGTTTACGCTGGCAAACTCGGCGTCATCAGTATGCCTGACGGCAACTGACGCCGTGCGTGAAAAGGCGCGGGAGGTACAAGTGGGCCTATAGCCCTAATGTGCAAATCCCTTTTTTCAAAAAAGCAGAAACAAAAGAAAAACGATGTTTCGCAACCTGTCAAGAATAGCTAATATAAAACAAAGCCAAGCTTTTGAGCCTGGCTTTGTTTTGTGTAAATGTTAATTAAAATTTACTCTGACCGCGAGGCACGGTTTTGCACATATTTAGAGGTAAGCTAAAGCTTGAAATTGGGGTTGTTAATTAGGCGAATAGCTGGTACAATGGAATGGTTATATTTTATTATCGCAGGTTTTTGTTGCTTCTAATTTGCAATTAAGCAAAACACGAGAGGTGAAGAGGATGAATCAAATGGTTAGCAAAGAAAAAACAACTATTACTATCAAAAAGGAACACCTCATCGCAAAAAAAGCAACAATGTATAAACCGCGAGAAAATTGGATTATATAGCTCCTCACCGCAGTGCGTTATGTCTGGAGCTGCCGCATGAAAACGCTACGCGTATTAAAAGAAGTTTTTATATCATCGCTTCCGCTTGCAGCAATAATTATTATTGTTTGCGTATTCATGGCGCCACTTGACAATCCCTTTGATTATGTAAAACTTACTGTTGGGTACGTTTCCGTAGTTGTAGGGCAGGCATTATTCCTTGTTGGCCTTGATTTGAGCATATTGCCTATTGGCAAGCTTGTCGGTGAATCGCTTGTCCTATTCAAAAAGGTATATCTGATTATATCATTTGGTATTGTATTCGGTTTACTCTCAACAGTAGCAGAACCGGCTCTGTCCGTGCTTGCTCGTCAAGCACATATGATATTTGAACCTGTCAGTGAGACGCTTTTCATATGGATAATGGGCGGGGGAATAGGCTTATTTGTAGGACTTGCTTTATATCGCATTATTAAAGACATAGATATCAGGATCTTATTTACCGTTTTATATATAATCATCTTTGTTATGGCATTTTTCGTCCCTGCCGAATTTATAGCGCTGTCCTTTGACGGTAGCGGCGCTACGACAGGGGATGTATCTGTTCCGTTTATACTTGCGCTTGGTCTTGGCGTATCAACAACGCTTTCACGGCGCAAGACAAATGACGACATTTTTGGCATAATAGGTCTTGCATCAGCAGGTCCGATAATATCTCTTTTCGTATATGGTATAATCCTGAAAATAGCTTATGGCGGGAATTTGCCGCCAGCTGGCGTCTATAATCCCGGTGCTGCAGAGGATTTTGGCGGCATTATCGTTGGAAATCTTGGCGGGGTTGCACTTGCTCTTTTTCCGGTAGTGATTGTGTTCATACCGATGCAAATATTTTTGATTAAATTCCCGCGCCGTGAGTTTATCAAGATTCTTCTTGGTACGGCTCCCGTTTATATTGGTCTTTTAATATTTCTATCAGGGATAGACTTCGGATTTGCTTTTGCCGGCGAATATATAGGCGAGGTATTTCTTGACCCCGCGCGCCCTCCGGTGTACCGTTGGCTGCTACTCATTGTCGGGTTCATATTGGGTGCGGCAATAACGCTGTCAGAGCCTGCCGTTACAGTTCTTGGAGAGCAGCTTGAGGAAATTACTAACGGTCACATACGTAAATTGACAATAAGGATGACACTTGCCATCGGAATTGGTTTTGCTTCCGTCTTATCCATTGTAAAAATCATAACACAAATTAACATTCTTTACTTCCTTGCGCCGCTGTATGCTATTTCTCTTATTATGATGAAATTCACCCCGCCGCTTTTTGTGGGGCTTGCCTTCGACTCTGGCGGTGTGTCAGGAGGTGCTCTGACAAGTGCTTTTCTAACGCCGCTGACACTTGGTATTGCACAGGCTGTGGCACATAATGCCGGCACCAAAGCGCAGTCAATTTTGGTAAACGGATTCGGCATTATAGCCTTCATCTCAGTAACACCGCTGATAGCTGTACAGGCTCTTGGCATAGCATATGATTGGAAGCTCAAGCGTACAGAGAGTCTTAAGGCAGAGGAAGAGCTTGCCGCTCTTAGCGAACTTTCGTCATATGGCAAGGAATTCATGGCATCTGATGATACTATCACAGAAACTATTATCGATGTTGACGTGGACAGCGACAACAATATCGCAAGCGACAGCGAAAACGATAGTACAAGCGATATTGACAGCGATAATAGTAATAGTGATAATAATGGTGATAGTGAAAATGGCGGTACCCGTGAGGGTACGCGTGAACAAATCGAGGACGGCGATATAAAAGATTCCAATACTATGTAGCCGGAGGAGAAAACGGAATGAAAAACGAAGAGCAAGAAAGACAAAGCATCCAGCACCATAACCACAAGATATATTTTCTTGTCATAATAG
>FZPS01000213.1_pt190 | contig 23978 bp, 22 predicted proteins | sample 1817821 | NCBI WGS metagenome assembly FZPS01 (sample SAMEA104158645, study PRJEB21678) | metagenome | place: Germany | collected 2015-04-21 | reverse complement strand
GTGTGGAAAGGCGGTAGTGCATCAACCGGCGGAGGATTTTTTTTAAATCAGGACATTGGGACATCAAGGATTCATCGAACAACTGGTCGATAAAGTTCTTCCCGTTTCCAAAGCGCTTTGCCATTCGCGTATCAAACAGGATATAGCGCTTAATCTGTTCGGAACACGGGACATTTCCCGAAGTAATCTCTTCTTCCATGCCAGAATAGGGTTCTAACACGTGAGTCTGCAAAAGCTCGGCAAACAGCTCTTCCTTGCTGCTGAAATATTCGTAGATGGTACCTTTACCGATCCCTGCCACGTTAGCAATGTCGATAATCTTCGTATCCAAATATCCCTTTTGAACGAAAAGATCCAAAGCTGTATCCAAAATTAGTTCGCGCTTTCCTACAGAGGCAATATCTGCCGTATTTGCCTCAAAGTCAGCCTTGCTCACGATTTAATAACTCCTTTCTCCACTTCTCTTCAAGCATTTCAATTTCCTTTGCTTTGGCAATCTTGCGCTGTAATCTGCGCTGTTTCGCTTCATCCATCATGGAATAAAGCACCGGCACCAATATCAACGTTATGACGGTGGAACCCAAAAGACCTCCTATGATGGATATGCCCAAGGGAGATAATATTTCCCCGCCGTCGCCGTAACCCAGGGATAAGGGAATCATGCCCACTACTGTTGTTATCGTCGTCATTAGTATAGGACGTAATCTATATATACCCGCTTCTACCAGGGCTTCTTCTAAAGGTACGCTGCCCTTCCGCAACTTGATGAATTCGATGAGCAGTATGGAATTGTTCACAACTATACCCATCAGTAAGATCAGCCCCAGGAAAGAAGTTATAGACAGAGTCTTGCCAGTAAGGAACAGGGCGAGGAAGGTTCCGGAAACTGCAAAGGGGATAGCGATCATGATGATAAACGGCTGGGTCAGTGATTCAAATTGGGAAGCCAAAATCATATATACCAACAGGATTGCTACGAGCAAAGCTATGAACAGGTCGCCAAAAGCCTCCACCATCTGCTCATACATACCGCCTTCCTCATAATAATACCCATTGGGGAAATGATATTCATCTAACAGGGCGAATACGTTTTTCGAAACTTTGGCCAAATCGCTGTCTCCTATGGATACGTTTACAGTGACATATCTTTCCTGGTTCATCCGATCGATCTGCGAAGGTGAATTGCCAAATTCGAATTCGGCAATCTGGCCTATTGGAACAGACGCACCTGTAGCGGTAGAAACCAGTATCTGCTTCATATTATCCACGGATGCGCTGTACTCATCCGATAAGGAAAGGTTTACTTCGATTTCTTTGCCGTCTATCTTCAAGTTCGTGGAAGAAGTCCCCGAAAGAGCACTATCGAGAGCATTTGCTAACTGATATGCCGTAATCCCATAAAATGCTGCTGTGCTCCTGTTTAGCTTAACCCTTACTTCCGGGCTGCCTTCCTGGATGCTGGTACTAGTTTCAGTTACGCCAGGGACCGAACGAATTCTCTCCGACAAATCATCGCCGATATCCCTCAGCACGCCTAGCTCCGGACCTTTAATCGTCACCGCCAGATCGCTTCCTCCCATCATCGCGGTGACGGAAGTGGTTTCGACAACGGAGATTTCCACGCCGGGCAGTGTTTTAAACTCCTGCCTGACATCTTCCATTATCTCCCAAATAGTGCGATCTCGTTCTTGTTTCGGAACCAGTACAACGTTAACCGTAGATGTCTGGGAACCCAAGAATACAGATGTAAGTCCGATATCCACGGTGCAGTGCTTGATCTCAGGGATAGCCAGCACATAGCTTTCAATCTGGCTCACCACCTTATCCCTATCTTCCAGAGAAGTTCCGTAAGGCATATCTATGTTAATCGAAAAAATTGCTTCGTCCGAGGCGGGGAGAAACTCCATTCCTACAACGGCGATGAGAACGCTGGAGAGCACAAATATGACAAGACAGACGGCAATGGTCTTCTTACGATGCCGCAAAGCCCTTCGTATGACCTGACCGTAATAGTCTGTCACCCATTGGATAAACCGGGTAAAATAAGGCACCAAACGATACCTGTAGTGGCGCTTGCCTATTCTCAGATAATCCGCAGACGCCTTTCTGTCCAGAAGCTTTGAACTCAGCATGGGGACTACGGTTATGGCTACCACCAATGACACCATGAGAGCAATGATAAAAGACCAGCAGAAATCAGCGAAAAGCAGAGATGCAAGCCCGCCGCTGACAGCTATGGGTAAAAATACCACTACGTTTGTAAGGGTAGAAGCTGAAATGGCCAAGGCAATTTGCCGGCTCCCGATTAGAGCCGCTTCCTTCGATGAACTCACATCTTCGTGTTGGCTTACGCGAAAGATGTTCTCAAGAGAAACGATTGAGTTGTCTACCAGCATACCAACCGCAAGCGTCAATGCGGCTAACGTAATCAAGTTCAGAGTCATTCCCCACAGATTCATCATGGCAAAGGTTGCAAAGAAAGAAGTGGGGATAGAAATGGCGATTATCATGGTGGCGCTCATATTGCGCAGGAACAGGAATATGACCATAATCGCCAAGGCAGCGCCCAAAAGCGCCGACTCGCCCACGGAATAGATTGAACGCTTGATGTAGTCGGCCTGATCCAAACCCACTGTAAAACTCAGTTCGGGATATTCTTCTCTTAGTTTCTCCAAGGTCTTATGAATGGCATTGGATACTTCAACTGTATTGGAAGTGGACTGCTTCGTAATGGAGAGCCCGATGGAGGTTATCCCGTCGACCCGACTGATGGATGTCTGTTCCTTATAACCCTGTTCAATTGTGGCTATATCCGACAGATGGATGATGCTTCGATCCATCAGAGCCACGGGAAGCTGCCGTATTTCTTCCACGGATTTGAACTCGCCCAGGGTTCTTACAATGATCTTCGTGGAACCTTTTGTGACCTCTCCGCTGGGCAGGTTGATATTCTCAGCGGCCAGTATCTGGCTTATGGTGGACAGAGTCAACCCGTAGCCCGACAGTCTTTCCTGATCGAATTCGATTGCAACTTCTTCCGTGATTCCGCCAAAAACGTCAACAGAAGCCACACCTTTTGTGCGTTCCAGGTGAGAAATTATATTATCTTCAACTTCCCGGGTCAGCTCCGCCAACGGTTTGTCTCCGGCTATATAAACCTGCACCACAGGGGTAAAATCCATGCTCATTTTAAGTACCATCGGGTCCGTGGCGCCGGAGGGCAGAAAGCTTTCAACCACGGCGATTTTCTCGCGCATATCTAACGTAGCAAAATCCATATCGGTTTTCATGGCAAATTCCATCATGACAATAGATGTCCCTTCCATGGTCATGGACATTATATTCTCCATGTTCTCCACCGAAGCCAGAGCCTGTTCCAAAGGCTTGGTGACCATGGATTCCACCTCTTCAGGACCCGCATTAGGATATTGGACAAACACTATGGCAACGGGAAACTCAATATCGGGAAGCAGATCCATGGGAATACCAAGGAGGGATACGGCACCCACCAAAATGATAATCAAAACAAACATTGCCGTGGTTACCGGCCGGTTAATTGAAATTCTAGAGAAAACGTCCATGAATGCCTCCCACTACTCTATGATATTAACGGGTTCACCTTCCACCACATACTGCTGCCCGGAAACGACTATAACGTATCCCTCTTTCAGTCCTGATATGACTTCTGCCATAACCCCGTTATCAAGACCCGTTTCCACGGTTACCAAGGACGGAATATTTCCGTCAAGCACTACCACCTTAGGTTCCCCGGCCCGTATGAAAATAGCATCGGAAGGAACGCAGATAACGTTCTCTCTCATGTCGGACACGATCTGCACTTCCGCAAACATGCCAGCCTTGATATCACCCGAGTCGTCATCTACGGATATGGTTATGGGGTACGTGAGAGTTCCGGGAGCAGGGGCGGGAGAAATAGCTGTAATCGTTCCCTGGTAAGGCTCCTTGGACAGGGCTTTAATAAAAATGTCTACCCGGTTGCCCACCTTCACATTGTTTATCAAGTACTCGGAAATGTTGGTGTTGATCTCCAGTTTACTCACATCCGCCACAGTGACCGCGGGTGAGGCCTGGGATGCTATGCTTCCTTCAGCAACGTTGACCGAGGTTATATAACCGTCAATGGGAGATGTAACCGTGCAATATCCCAACGCCTCTGCTGCCGCGTTGAGATTCTCTCTGGCTACGTTAAGCTGCGTCTCCACACCCTGATATTGCTGGAGGGATATGGCTCCTTCTTGATAGAGCACTTTCATACGTTCATAATCTTTCAGCGCGCTATCGTATGCTATCTTTGCTGAATTGTATGATGTAGCCGCCTGGGTCTTGTCTATTTCGAACAACAGATCACCTTTTTTAACATAATCGCCCAGGCTTACAGCTACCCTTGTAACCTCCCCCGCCACCATGGGAACTACCACCGCCGAGTCCACCGCTTCGATGCGGCCTGTTAGTGGAGATGTGGCATAAATGTTTCCTCTTTCCACTACAGCTGTCACAACGTTGACCGGTGTCTTTTCCGCTGTCACAGGGGGTTCCAGAGATTCTACAATCCTATATATCCCCAATGCAACAAGGACAAGGATAACTATAATCAGCACGATTTTCTTTGTGACTTTCGGTTTGCTTTTCAATTTTTCGTCCTCCCAGCTCGCATATGCTCCAGTGTATGGGTTTGAAACCGACCCGCGGGTCGGTAGCTTTCTATAAACATGTTACTTTGATAAAAAGAAGATGTCAATCAATTTATATTTAGATGTGGTTAACTTGTGATAATGTCACTATATAATTCACTTGAGATAATGTCCCTTTTTGAAATAGAATATGAAGCATGAAAGAAGGAAGAATTACATTGACTCAAAAACAGCTTAAACGAGCAAAAGTGATGAATGCCTACATAGATGGCAACATCGATCGAAAGAGAGCATCGGAGCTACTTTCCCTTTCAGAACGTCAGATTTCACGCTTAAAGAAAGGACTGATTATGCAAGGCGAGACGTTCTTGATCCACAAAAATACAAACCGAAAGCCCTCCCATGCCATTCCCAGCGAGTTGAAGGAAACGATACTCAATATTCATTCCCAGCCCGAGCATGAAAGCATCAATTTCCTTCACTTCAAAGAAATCCTCGCTGAGGATTATGATATTCGCATATCATATACCGCACTTTCAAGTATACTGAAATCTGCAGGAAATAAAAGTCCCAAATCAAAAAAATCGAAACGTCGCAGAAGCCGCCGTAAACGTCGTGACTGCCCAGGCGAGTTGATTCAAATTGATGCTACGCCTTATGACTGGTTCCGAGATGGCAGGATGCTAGCGATACATGGTGCCATTGATGATGCTACGGGCAATGTAGTCGGGCTTTACATTTGTGAAAATGAGTGCTTAAACGGATATTTTGAAACCATGCGGCAATGCATTTTGAGCTATGGGGTTCCTCAGTCAATTTATTCGGATCGGCATACAATATTCCGTTCACCTAAGACGGACAGATTAACGGTCGAAGAAGTCATAGCGGGTAAGATCGTAAATCTAACCCAATTTGGACGGGCCATGCACGATATGGGTACGGATATCATCTTTGCAAGAACATCTTGGGCAAAAGGACGAATAGAGCGCCTCTGGGATACATTGCAAAGTCGGCTGCCGGTTGAGTTTGCAAGAAGAGGTATCAGGACAATTGAAGAAGCGAACCGTTTTCTTAGCGAGGAGTATCTCGTAAGGCATAATCGGAAATTTGCAGTAGAATCGGAAGGAGAATCCATCTTCGTCCCTCTCAGGTCAAACATTGATATAGACACTATTCTCTGTATTAAAAAGAAACGAAAAACAGATGCTTCAAGCTGCTTCTCCTTCAAAGGAAGGTTGTTCAAGATAGATACGCAAGGCTATCCTCTTGTCCCCGCTAGAAAAGAAATTGAAGTCTTGCTTGGACCAAGAGTTGGGATGAAGGTCTGTTACAAAGACCAGGTATATGAAGCCATCCAATATATGAAGCCAGAGCGCAAAGATGCCAACTTAACCGTCCGACCCAAGGTGAAAAAAGTAGTACAGCCTCATCTTGTCCATGGCTCCGATAAATGGAAAGAAATCTGGCATAGTGAACCTTATGAACTATCATTGAAATTCTTGTATGAGCTTTTCTTTGACAAAAAAGCAGTTTAGCAGAAAATTTTATCGCGGTTTACATGGAGCTATGCTGTGGTAGGCCCTTGGCCTAGCGGTACTGGTACCGCCCTACCGCTTAAAGACACAGCATAGGAGGCTCCGTGTCAACCGAGGAAGATAAAAATTTCTGCAGGTTACTAATGGGACATTTTCATAAGTTAATTCGATACTCAAAAAGGGACATTTTCATAAGTTATTGACACCTATTTTACAGCGTGTTATACAAGGCTTTTTTTATGCCTTGCTCAGGGCCAATGCCAATTTCCTTTTTGTCCTTTGGATGGCATTATCAATGGATTTCGGCGACTTTCCCAGACCGTCAGCAATTTCTTTGTAAGTCCTCCCCAAAAGGTACTCGCTCCAGACAACGGATTCAAAATGGCTCAATGTTTTACCGCTGCTCTCACCGATCTGATCCATGGCTTCTTTTATAAGAAGAAGCGTTTCCGGATCCGAATCACTGTTAGTAGATAAAGTCTCTGCCAGGGTAATGATGGGATTATCATCAGAGATGGGTTTATTAAAGGACACAGACATATTCAAGGGAGAGTGCTTTCTGCGCGCCGCCTGTTTGATTGCCGAGAGGATCTGCCGATTGATGCACAAGTCGGCAAAGGTGCGAAAAGAAGTCTGTTTAGAATCGTCATAGCTTCGAATGGCCTTGAATATTCCAATCATTCCCTCCTGAACAATATCATCTCTATCAGCACCAATAATAAAATAAAGGTGTGCTTTGGTCTTTACCACCTCTTTGTATTTTCGTATTAAGAATTCTTCTGCTTCACCGTCTCCGTTCTGGGCAAAACGAACCAGTATCTCTTCGGAGCAGCTCAGCCTGTCATCCTGTATATCCAATATCTTATTTTCCATTTCTCTGCCTGTTTATTTCATACATAAGCACCGCTGCAGCATTGGAAGCATTCAGGGAGAATATCCTGCCTTCCATGGGAATAGAAATGATAAAGTCACACCTTTCACGAATCAACCTGCTCACACCGCTCCCTTCGCCACCTATGACGATGGCGATCGGTCCAGTCAGATCTCTCTCGTAATAGTTGCTGCCATCCATGTCGCAAGCACCTATCCATACCCCTTTTACTTTCAATTGATCAATGGCCTGGGCCAGGTTGGAGACTTTTGCCACGGGTACGTATTCCACTGCCCCCGCGGAAGCCTTAGCCACCGTTTCCGTCAGACCCACTGCTCTTCGTTTCGGTATGATGATGCCGTGGGCACCTGCCCCATCTGCTGTCCTGATGATAGCTCCCAGATTATGAGGATCCTCTATGCCATCAAGTAAAATGAGAAAGGGGTCCTCTCCTCTCTTCTCAGCACGATCCAATAGATCATCTACCTCGAAGTATTTATATGCAGAAACATAAGCCGCCACCCCCTGGTGGTTGCTGCCTTCTGAGACTTGTGCGGCGATCCGGTCCAAGGCTGCTTTATCCCCAAACTGGATAGGGATTTTCTTATCCCTGGCCATAGCTTCGATCTTTTTTGCAGAACCTTCCCCGCCTTTTTGCATCACAAGCTTTTCAATTTCCCTGCCGCTCTTAAGAGCTTCCAGTACCGGGTTTCTGCCAAACAGAATATTGCTCAATTCTTTCTCCTTAATTCAGAGCTCTACGCTCTATTATCAGATTGATATCCCTTTTCAATCTGATAACGGCGGGATGGGGGTTGCGCTCTGGCGAGTGTAAGCAAGTGCCAACGGGGCAGGACGGGCTAATCAGATCCTATGGCATGCAGCGCACGGCTATCGAGCAGGAGAGTAACCCCTGTCCCTCCGATATCAGTTTAACGGCTTATCGCCTTGTGTATTCAGTGAAACGATATGTCAGTCCCTTCTCTGTCACAGGCTCGCTCTCATAAACCAGTTCCCATTCCGAATCTTCATCCAGGTTAGGAAAATACTTGTCTGCGGAAAAGACCGCGTCGATCTTGGTGACATATACTTTATCGCAGTAGGGAAGGAACTGTCTGTAGACCTGCTCTCCTCCTATTATGAACACGTCTTCCGGATCATACCCCGCAAGACATTGAAAAAGCTGCTCCTTGGAGCAACAGATTTCACAAGCGGCAGGGTAGTCCTCGTTGGTGGTCAGAACGATGTTGGTACGCTCCGGGAGAGGCTTTCCTCCGGGGAAGGATTCTAAGGTCTGACGTCCCATAGCTACTACTTTTCCAAGGGTCTTCTTTTTAAAATATTTAAGGTCACCTGGCAGATGAGCAAGGAGGGAATTACCTTTACCGATTGCCCAGTTCCGGTCTACAACCACGATGGCTTTCATTGGATCTCCTTTTACAATCCTAGACAGCAACAGGTATGTTTTTTATTTGGGGGTTTGTCTGATAATTCTCTACGATGACATGCTCAGGTCTGAAGTCGTAAAAGTTCTTGATGCCAGGATCAAGCTTTACCTTTGGGGCCGGATAAGCGGGTCTTTTGAGCATGTTCTCCACTAAAGGGATGTGCCTGTCATATATATGTGCATCAGCGATCACATGGACAAACTCTCCGGGCACAAGCCCGCTGACTTGAGCTAGCATCATTACCAAAATGGAGTATTGCACCACATTCCAGTTATTTGCAACCAGAACGTCCTGTGATCTCTGATTCAGAATAGCGTTCAGCTTATTTTCCGTTACATTGAATGTCATACTGTAGGCACAGGGATAAAGAGCCATTTCATGAAGATCTTCAAAATTGTAGAGATTTGTCATGATCCTTCGGCTATAAGGATTGTGACTAAGATCGTAAAGTACTCTGTCGACCTGATCCATTTCTCCTTCCGGGTATTTGTGCTTGACGGAGAGCTGGTAGCCGTAGGCCTTCCCGATGGTTCCGTCTTCGTCAGCCCAGGCATCCCAGATACGGCTGTTGAGCTCATTGATGGAGTTGGACTTCTTCTGCCAGATCCACAGCAACTCATCCGTAGCTGATTTGATAGCCGTAGGCCGTAAAGTAAGAGCGGGAAATTCCTCATTCAAATCATACCGGTTCACCACACCGAACTTCTTGATCGTATGAGCAGGGGATCCATCTTCCCATTTTGCCCGAATCAACTGTCCTTCTGAAGAAAAGCCATTGTCTATAATATCTCTGCACATCGCTGCAAATATTTCGTCTGCACGGCTCAAGATATCAGCCCCCTTCCGTCATTAAATAAGGTATTTAATCGCCAGCAAGACCAGGGCTGCGAAGGTAATGACGAGCATAGTCTTTTCACTGCGCGTCCAGGCTTTCTTTTTCCCGGCTTCCCTTTCCTTCCTGTATCTTTCATCGGATTGCTTTGTAACCTCCCTGTTTGTCAGATAATAATCGGCAAACCGGTCGCGGAACTTATTTCGAACTTGTTTTTTAGCCATTGCTTTGCTTCACACTTCCCATGCTTTCTGTAATGATCTCTTCCATCCTCACTTTATCTCCGGAGAGATATAAATACCCTATAAGTGCTTCAAATGCCGTTGCCCACTTATAAAGTACAGGATCAGCGTTTTTAGGTTTTGTGGATATCTTCTTGTTTCTTGCTCGCTTTACCAGATTAAGCTCCTCTTCCGAAAGGCTGGGAATAAGCTGCTTCATTGCCTGTGCCTGGGCCTCCGCTCGCACGTATTTCACTGCCGCTCTATGAAGCTTGTCCGCATCTGCTTTCATTGTCTGGACGAGGTGGTTTCTTACATAGGTTTCGAAGACCGCATCCCCTAAAAATGCCAGAGCTGTTGTATTCATGTAGAGTAATCGAGTCCGTTCCATCGCTCTTTTCCTTCATCCCTATACGCTGTTCTTTTCTGAAGATATTACCATACGACCCTTAGAAAAGCAAACGGTTCAAAAAAATCAGACTTGACTACTAAAAACATCCAGTGTCTGTTATAATAATTTTATCAATTTATTGTTAGTTAACAACTATTCTATTTATCTTATTTTATCAGTTATAGAGATGGAAAAGCTACTGTAATAATGATATGGAGGGAATGAAATGACCAATAAAGTAACATTTAAGGCTATGGTAGTAACTGAATCGGAGGACAAACAATATCATAGAACCATAACGAGAAGAGAGATCAGCGAGCTTCCGGCCGGAGAAGTACTGATCCGCGTTCACTACTCTTCCCTAAATTATAAAGATGCTCTGTCTGCCACGGGAAATAAAGGTGTTACGAGACAATACCCCCACACACCGGGTATAGATGCTGCGGGGATAGTGGAAGAAAGTAGCAATCCCTCTTTTATAGCAGGACAAAAAGTATTGGTAACCGGTTATGATCTCGGAATGAACACAGCAGGGGGTTTTGGAGAATATACTCGTGTCCCCGCTTCCTGGGTTGTCGCCTTACCTGAAAAGATGCCCCTGGATAAAAGTATGATGTATGGAACCGCAGGGTTTACCGCGGCTTTATCTGTCTATAAACTTATCAACAATGGCGTTAGATCGGAGGATGGTCCGATTCTTGTAACAGGATCCACAGGCGGAGTAGGAAGTGTAGCTGTCTCTATTCTATGTAAACTTGGATTTACAGTTTTGGGAGGCAGTACAAAAAATGATGCTGAAGATTTTCTTCTTTCCCTAGGTGCTGCCGGGGTGGTGAGAGGTGAAGAGTTGAATGATCAGTCAGGAAAGCCTATGCTCAAACCCCGGTGGGCAGGAGTAGTAGATACAGTAGGAGGCAATCCTCTTTCAACTGCTATTAGAACTACAAAATATGGAGGAACCGTAACTACCTGTGGTAATGTTGCTTCGGCAGATTTTAGCGCTAATGTATATCCCTTTATACTACGAGGCGTCTCTTTACTTGGTATTGATTCTGTACAGTGCCCTATGCCATTTCGCTTAAAAATATGGGATTTACTTAGTACAGACTGGGATCTGCCGGGTCTGGAAAAATTAGTAAACAGGATATCACTGGAAGACCTCGACCCGGCAATTGACGCCATATTGGCTGGAAAATCTGTAGGTCGCACACTCGTAGTTCTATAGTAAAAGGGAATTCAGTAATGCGCCATGCATGAAGGGCAGGTCTACTGGCAAGTCCAACCGCCATCAATGGTCAGCGTTGATCCGGTTATGTGCTTCCCGGCATCAGAACAAAGAAACAACGCCACCTCTCCGATGGTGCTGGGTTCGATAAGAGCCTTGATTGCAGCGTTCTTCATCATGACCTTCTCAATCACTTCATCCCGAGAGATGTTGTGGATCTCTGCCTGTCCGTCAATTTGCCTTTCCACCAGCGGCGTTCTCACATAGGAAGGGCAAATTGAATTTACGGTAATACCGAATTTGCCCCCTTCTAAAGCAGCTACTTTCGTAAACCCGGTCAACCCATGCTTTGCAGACACATAGGCCGCCTTATATTCAGATGCTACCAATCCATGAATGGAATTGAGGTTTATTATCCGGCCGTATTTTTGTGCTTTCATATGTGGCCACACATATTTTGTCAAAAGGAAAGGAGCGGTCAGCATGAGACGCATCATAAAATCCCATTTTTCCTCCGGAAACTCCTCGATTGATGAGATTGTCTGAATACCTGCGACATTGGCAAGAATGTCTACAGAGCCGAAGGTATCAACAGCAAAATCTACCAGACGCTTGCAATCTCCCTGGAGAGATAAATCAGTTCTAAGAAAGACACCATCTAAACGCCCAGCTTCTTCCCTGAGTTTTTCCTCATTAATATCAGCCATTACTAATCTGGCACCGTTTTGAGCAAATGCTTCTGCAATTGCAAGCCCAATTCCACTGGCGGCACCGGTTACAATGCAGACCTTGTTATTAAGCATGATACACATCCTCCTTTTTTATTGCTGCCTGAAATCCATCACTATCAAATCCGTAAATCAATTTCACTTTCATCGATCAGAGTCTGAATGCGGTCTCCTAGGATTACCTGTATCTTATTATATTCCAACATTTCATTCATGGTATCTTCAATCTCTTCATAGGAAGGAATGCCACCTAACTGCGCATCGATGATCGCGTGCATTCTACGCTTATCTTCTTCTGTGAAATTCAATTCTTCGGAACTTTCTACAACCTCGTCAACTAATTCTTTCATAACATCTGCGATTTTCTGCTGTCTTTCCAGCTTCTTGCTGAAAGCTTCTTCAGTCATATTCAATTGTTCGAGCATTGATTTGTATTCTGCCTCAGAGGGGAAGCGGTCAATGCTTTTTTCTACTTCTTCTTTGAGCCGTGCTTCACTTATTACAATTCCTCTACGCTCCGCCTCTTGGGCAAGTACAGTAGTTGTAATCAGATCCGTGATAAGAGCCTCATTCATGAAAGCCAAAACATTAGGCGTACTCGTATCTACCCCAACTGATTCATAGAGGACTTTCATCTGATGATAATCCTGGAGAATCTTATCTCTGCTGATTTCCTCTCCATTGATCACAGCTACTACGGCAGGAAGATCCATCTCATCCAGTGGAATTACCTCTTCTTCAAAACCTATAGTTGGGTCTTCCGGGGTATCCGGATCTGTATTGACTTCATTATTGTTTAAGAAAAATATACCTGCTCCTATACCCCCCAGGATCAAAACAGCAATTATAATCCCAATCAAACGGTTTCTCTTCATAGTATATAGTATCCTCCTATTTGTTATTTAATCTAGCCTTCCAACGTCGTGATGCAAGCGTTGCTACAAGATAACAAGAAGCACCCACCATCACAGTGCTATTGAAACCGGCCAAGATCGCAATCGCCATAGCTGTTACAGAACCTACAACCGAGCTGACAGAATTAATGCCCCACATCCATGGGATCAGTGACTGATGCTCTGTTCTGCCTAATCTCCTGATCGTCAGTGGGAAAGGCATTCCCATGATCATGCTTAGAGGCAGCAAAATTATTACAGAAAGCAGTGTTCTCCAAAGCAAAGTGTTCCCTAAAAAATAGTGAAACAAAAGCGGCAATATAATATAGTTGTATGATATTAATGCTAGTGCAATGGTGATGGTTGATATTAAGATCGCTTTCCCTTCATGCTCCTTTGGTATCCGGCTGGTTGCATAACTGCCAATTCCCGTTCCTAAAAGCACAACAAAAAGGATCACTGCCAGAGATAAAACCGGTTTCCCAAGAAAGAAGACAAACTTCTGTATCAGAGACACTTCAACTATCATATATCCCATGCCCAGCATTGCAAACACGATCAAATAACGGAATCTTCCTGAGAAGTGGTTAGCCTGTTTTGATAAATCGGTGATACGGTTTCTATCTATTACAAAAATTCCTGCTGAAACTATTATTAGTAGCAGCACTGAGAGTACTAAAGACGCTCGGATCGATATAGGTAACCCGGCTTCCAATTTGTAAAAGAACGGATCATCATCCGAAACCGGAGTTATGTTGTAACCATAATCCCTGACCATCGCAATTAATTCATCTGGTGTAATTTGCCCATTAGCCAACCCATAAAGTATAGGGCTTATCGGTCTTTCAGCCGAACCTATACCAGGGAAAAAAGAAGTTTGTGGATTATAACCTGGCCATTTAAGTGCGGCATTGTATATTTCTTCTATCTCTTCTGTATTAAAAGAGTGGTTTTTTAGAACGAACACCGGATTGGGGTCTGCTCCCAGAATATATAGAGATTTCATTGCTGTTTCAACATCCTGGCCTCTTTCTGCACATACCTCAATGACTAGCGATAGTAAACGCAGAATCTCTACGTCGTCATTGGCTACTACCACTAAATGCCCGCCTTCAGTAAGCCGGTCCAGATATTCTTTTATGGAGTCGGTAGTAAACAAATAGTTCTCAGTTAATGCATATCCTTCCTTGCTACGGCTGGTGTTGGTCCTGGGAAGGGTGAGTAAAATCGAGTCAAATTTGCCTGTGTCATGACTGCGGAGGTAGCTCCGACCTTCATCCACGATCAACTCAACCTGCTCAAAGGACGTATAAAGACCTCCGTTCATAGAAGAATAATCTTTCACGATTTCCACTAAATCAAGATTGACCTCGATAGCCGTTATCTTCTTGGTTCCCCCTAAAAGAGCGATCAGAACATCTCGTCCGCCACCGGGGCCTATGATCAGCGAAGTGTCCTTCTGTTCCGGATCAAAAAACTGAAATGGGAAATAACCTGGAAATGTCCTGAGTTCAGCGACTTTCGGATTGGGGTTTTCCACATTGCCGTTAAAAGCATACATAGGTGTACCCGCAGTACCATCCAGATAGATATCCAGATGTTCAGGAATTTTGTCATATTGGACTAAATCAGTCCGTCCAAATGCACTCCAGCGAGTCTCTATGATCTCACCCTCAAAATGCTTAAGTGAATCATATATCTCCTTCTCTGCATTGTCTCCGATGGGGACATGCAGTAATGCGGGAAATGCTAAGTTAACGACCATTATTATAATCGGTAATACCAGGGCTGCACCTGAGGCGGCAACCATCCTGTTACCTGTATGGCATCGAAGGGACATAAGCAGGGCGGATATGGCGATAACTCCGGAAAATAACAGAATACATTCAACATCATTAAATGTATTAAGTGCTATTACTACCAATATACAACCTGAAGCTGCTCCCAACAGATCCGCGAAATACAACTTGCTTCCAATTTCCGAAAACACTCGGAATAATGACGAAAGAAACATTCCCTGAAAGAAAAAAGGCATACAGAGTAAAACTCCATAAAAAACAATGCTTCCGCCACCCTTGGCAGCCTGTATAATGGCAATTGTAACAAATATCATGGTAACCGCAGCCATGATGAGACGGAAATTCAGTCTCCTATATAACATGCTCATATAATCGGCGCCACTTTTCTTTTCCCTATAATGGACCACAAAAGCACCGATTCCTGAACCCAGCAGGGCAAGAGAGGTTATCCCATACACATAATGGTAAGAAAGCACTACAGAAAGAAGTCGTACCAGGCTAATCTCAAAGGCGATCATGCTCATAGATACAGCAACAATACCATAAAAAACGACACCAGGTGTCTTTGGATTTACATAGTCATTCAATGAAATACTCCCTGAGAAATGCATTTTCTATCGTAAATTAACGATAAAATAAAGGCCAGCGGAAGACATGCAACTGCTGACTTACGTTGGCCTTTATGTCTTGATCCGCTACGATTACCGAGCGTCGTATACCTTTTTGTAAAGTTCGACAATTTCATTTTTGGTAGCGATTCTGGGATTGTTCCCCGGGCTCCCGCTATCGATAGCATCGATTGCCATCTTTTCTGAAACGTCGATCAGCTTGTCCCTATCGATCCCAAGATCTTTTAGCGTTGGCACTTTGATATCACAAATGAGGCGATCTACTGCCATTACAGCTTTATTCGCCGCATCCATAACGCTCAGACCTCTGATATTCTCACCCATCGTTTCTGCGATTTTAGCAAACCTTTCAGGATTACCCAGGACACTGAACTCCATGACCTCTTTTAGTAAGACCGCATTAGATACACCATGGGGTACATGGAAAACTGCACCTAATGGACGGGCCATACCGTGAACCAAAGCCACAGAGGAGTTACTAAAGGCAATTCCGCCGTGGAGCGCACCCAGCATCATATTCGAACGTGCTTCAACATTTTTGCCATTGGACCAGGCCATCCGAAGGTTCCCGGAAATGAGACGGATTGCAGACAGAGCAAAAAGATCGCTCATGGGATTGTTTTTCACCGACACATACGCCTCAATCGCATGAGTAAGAGCATCAATACCGGTGGCGGCCGTCAAACCCTGCGGCATTCCCACAGTTAGCATTGGATCGGCAATTGCTGCGTGGGGCAACATGTAATTGCTGCCAAGCATCATCTTAACATCATTTTCTTCATCTGTTATAACAGCGATACGTGTGGCTTCGCTACCTGTACCTGCAGTGGTAGGAACTGCTACTACTGGAGCTCCGCTCTTCGTCAGTTTGTCAAGGCCTTTGTAATCCCTGATACTACCGCTATTGGTGCTCATGACCGAAATTGCTTTAGCTGTATCAATAGGGCTTCCTCCACCCACAGCGACAAGTCCCTGACAACCGGTCTCACGATATTGTTTTAAACCCAGTTCGACAAAATCGATAGTGGGCTCGGTTGCTACCTGATCGAATACCTCATAATCGATTTCTTTTTTCTTAAGGGCATTAGCAACGGTTTCAACATTTCCCAGCTGAACCATAACCTTATCCGTTACAATCAATACCTTTTTGACGGAAAGACCCGCCACCAGATCTCCTATGGATTCTACTGCCCCAGGTCCATATACAATGGATGATGGGATTAAAAATTTGTTTGCTGCCAAAATAATCTGCCTCCTTTTATACTTTGTATGAGCGATCGACTACGCTTATGGTCTGACCAATGATGGTAACCAAAGAACGATCTGCGGGAAGATGACGCACAAGGCTAAACCGAACATTTGGAGAATGATGAAGCGAATAATCCCTCTATAGATATCTGCCAGAGTAACACCTTTCGGTGCAGTCTTCTGTATGTAGAACAGTGCGTAGCCGAAGGGCGGAGTGATGAAGGACATTTGAAGGTTCACCGCGATGACGATGATAAACCATACAATGTCGAAACCGAGCAGATTCGCGATGGGCAGATAAATCGGGAAAGTGATAAAGATGATCCCGATCCAGTCAATGAAGAAGCCCATAATGAAGACAAAGAACATCATGACCAGGAATACCGCCCACTTGCCATAATCCTGGAAGCTAAGGATAAAATTCCGGACTACGACATCAGCCCCCATCCTCATAAAAGCTCCGGTAAAGACTGTGGCGCCGATCATGGTTGCCATAACCATGGCATTTGTTTTAACGGAAGAAATTAAAATTTCTTTTAGGGCTGCATAGTTGAACCGTTTCTTAAGCGCCATCATCAGGAAAGTGATCATAGTCCCGATGCCGGCCGCCTCAGTAGGAGTTGCAACTCCCATCCAAATGCTTCCTAATACTCCGGCAATCAGAATGGCCGGTGGTACAAAGCTTTTTAAAAACATGCTGAATTTCTCTTTAGGGGTGATACTCATCAATTCTTCTGTTGGCAGAGCCGGTGCAGCATTTGGTTTTAGCTTTGCATATACTAACACATAGACAAAGTATATGGCGCCCAGCAGGAATCCCGGCATGAATGCCCCGGCAAACAAGACGCCTACGGATTGACCGGATTGGTCTGCCATCATGACCAGCATGATACTTGGCGGGATCAGGATGCCCAGAGATCCTCCGGCGCAGATTAATCCCGTCGACAACGATTTGTCATAGCCTCTTTTCATCATGACCGGCATTGCGATCATGGAGATCCCCACTACGGCAGCTCCTACAATTCCGGTAGATGCGGCGAAAATAACGCTCAGGATAACAACGGCAAGGCCCAGCCCGCCTCTAAGCCGCCCAAACATATACATTATTGATGTAAATAGGTCTTCCGCTATGCCCGATCGATCCAAAAAACTGGCCATAAGAACAAAGAGCGGAATCGCTACCAGCGTGCCACTGGTAATCTGATCAAAGGTCCTCCCAATAAGCAGGTAGGTCCCTGGCATACCGACAGTAAGAAATGTAAGTACTGTGCCCATCGCCATCATGATGAATGCGATAGGATGTCCGGTTAACGATGCCAGAACCAGACCGCCGAACATAATAAAAACTACCGCTACAGGTGCAATTTCAATCATAGTTCTACTCCTCTAATTATTTGTATACCTTTTTACGATATTGGACTCGAGCTTTTCTTTTGTAACAAGAAAGTATATATTCTTGAGCAGCATCGAGATGCCTGCCAAGAATAATAATGCAAATCCAATAGGTACTAGCGTCTTAACCGGATAGATTGGCGCATTGAACGCACTAGCAGTCCTCTCAAGCGAAGCCCAGGACAGAGAAGTCTGCTTCAGAGAATTCAAAAACATGATTATAGATCCCGCTAATAGGAATACCGTCAATGTAATGGTATCCAGAATCGCTTGAACCTTCGGACTGAACTTCACATAGAAAAGGTCTATCGTCGCATGGCCGCGGAATATCAGTGTGAATCCGAGGGCCAACATAATCAATGGAACAAACAGGAACCGGCTAGTTTCAAAAGTCCAAACCGTTGGCGAACCCAGGATCCGTCGAGTAATGACCTCATAAAACATCAAGAGCGTCAACGGTATAAAGAAGACTGACCCTATGATTCCTGCATAAAAATTAATTGAGTCTAAGATGTTAACCACCGCTCTAATGATTTTTTTCATTCTGCAAGATCCCTCCAGTATGGTTTTGTTTACGAAGATGTGCAGGCGCAGGCTGCGACATGCACATCTTCGTAAACATGAGTAGTTTTTATTCCGCTTCCTCATCAATTAGAAAATATCCATCTGAAAAATGATAGGGTGCGGTATTTATTAACATGAATCCCTGCCGATAATTACTGAGCTATAGGATTCAAGACATATGGAGTCCCGGGTTCCCATTGCTCCTGAGCTTCCATACGTTTCCGCAGACTGGCTTCCATATCGATAACATCCTGATATACGCCATGGTCTTTTGCGATTTTTTCTATTTCGGCATATACTTCATTTAATCCTTCCGGATTGCGTCCAAATGTAAATGGCGCCTGCATATCCCGGGGTTCCTGGAATTCATACAGGTATTTTATCTGCGAGAACGCAATTCTGGCATGATCCGGGTTTTCCCTGGCATCTTCAAGGACTTGATCCCATGCGATTTGTTGAATCTGAGACAGTGCGTCATCGCTCAGACGGGAAATCTCGGTTCCTGCATCTTTAAATTTTTGGTTATATTGAATTGTTGAGTATTCAAAATAGGTCCAGCTCCACATCATAGATGACATGGCTGCTTCTTTGAAAAGATATTTTACGTGATCCGGAAGTGCATTAAAGGAATCTTTATTGATCATGATGCCGGAAATCGGACCAGGCTGATGCCAACCAGGAGTAACATTATACTTAGTTACTTCCTGGAAAGCCATATTCCAGTCGCATTCAGGTACAGAGAACTCTCCGCCGTCAATTACACCCCTGTCAAGGGAAAGATAAATGTCCGCTCCAGGCATGAATATCGCACCTGCGCCCAATTTTTCAAGTATTAAGGCTTGGGTCCGGCCACACTGCCGCAGTTTTAGTCCGGAATAATCGTCGAGCTCATAGATAGGAACGTTGGTCCGCTGCCCGGATTCTGCCCCCGTAACGCTGTGTGGATACCATACAATATTGTATTTGTCATATAATTGTTGAGCAAGTTCAAGGCCGCCGGCCTGCCAGTACCACAGCATATAATCACCAGGGGTCAATACCATAGGAGTAGACGTTATCAGAGTGAATGCTGTATTACGGCCTTCCCAATAGCTTGGCCAGTCGGTACCCATATCGAGGGCACCTGTTGAAATAGCATCAAATAACTCGTCGGATGTGGTGACCAAGGCTCCCCCTGGATTATACTCAATATAGAGCTCTCCTAACGCCATGCGGTTGATTGCATCAACGATGTATTTGTCACCGCGCCACAAGGTTATAGATGGAGCCCATATTGACTGCATGGTCCATTTGATCGGAGCGTCTTCAAAGGTCATGTCCGCTCTTGATCCTCCACCACCACCTCCTCCATCAGGTGCAGCAGCGCCACCGCCTCCACATGCGGTAGCTAGTAATGTCATAACAAGCAAAATGCTTGTCATAATTAAGAGTTTCTTGTTCTGATTCAACTTAATACCCTCCTTATTTCTCACTCTGATAATATTGGTCTTGTTATTGGTTTTTGAAATTTTTTAACACCTCCTTTACTTAAGTTTTGAATATTCTTAATAATTTAATTAATTATACCACCGTACTGTATACTCCGCAATATGAAATACAATATTTAACTTGCTACAGTCCGGGGGCACTCCTTTGGCTGTAATAGACTGCAATTTCTTATTTTACAATTCTGGCTACACCTGTTTTTATTGCAGCTTCAGACACTGCTGCTGCAACAACTTTGCCTACCCTGGGATCAAAGGCCTTAGGTATTATATAATCCGGACTGAGTTCCTCATCGGAAATAAGACCGGCAAGGGCTTTCGCTGCAGCTATCTTCATTTCTTCATTTATATCACTTGCTCTGACATCGAAAGTGCCCCTGAATATTCCCGGGAATGCCAATACATTGTTGATTTGGTTAGGATAATCTGAACGTCCTGTGGCGATAACCTTCGCTCCGCCCTTCTGCGCCTCATCAGGAAATATCTCAGGTGTGGGATTGGCACAGGCAAATACAATAGCATCCTTTGCCATTGATTTAACCATTTCCACAGATACAGCCCCAGGCGCCGACACTCCGATGAACACGTCTGCTCCTTTGATAACATCCGATAGACTCCCGCGAATTTTATCTTTGTTTGTTACAAGTGCAAGCTCCTCCTTGACCGGATTCATCCCTTCCTTACGTCCTTCGTAAATTGCTCCGTTTCGATCACATAATGTCAGATCTTTGAGACCGGCTGAAAGCAGGAGTCTTGAGATAGAAATCGAAGCGGCTCCTGCACCATTGATTACAACTTTGATTTTCTCTAATTCTTTTCCTACGATTTTAAGAGCATTTGTAAGACCCGCTAGTGTTATGACAGCCGTACCATGTTGATCATCATGGAAGATAGGGATGTCACACTTTTCTTTGAGCTTCTTTTCTATTTCAAAACAACGCGGTGCCGAAATATCCTCAAGGTTTATCCCTCCAAAGCTGCCACTTATTAAGTATATCGTATTTACAATTTCATCCACGTCCTTGCTCTTTATGCACAATGGGAAAGCATCCACATCGCCAAATGCCTTGAAGAGAACGCACTTCCCTTCCATAACTGGCATGCCGGCTTCAGGACCGATATCCCCCAGTCCGAAGACTGCAGTTCCATCTGTTACGACAAGGCACAGATTATGACGTCTGGTGAGGTCATAGCTCAGGTCAACATTTTTTTGGATCTCCAGACATGGTTCTGCGACACCCGGTGTATATGCTAATGATAAGTCGTCTTTAGTTTCTACCGGCACAGTTGCAACTACTTCTATCTTTCCTTTCCAGTCATAATGCAATTTTAAAGATTCTTTTCTGTAGTCCATTCTCTATCCTCCTCTTTATTGGGTACATCTCATATTCCTATCAGTTTCTAACAACAACGGATACTCCATCAGGTATTATAGTCAGTGAAGCCTTTTCCCCTTTTATACTTTGAGCTAATTTCAAAGCAGTTTCAATATTAGGAGCATAAATCATCTTCATATCCTCGATTATTTTTTGGTTTTCTTTTTCAGTTACGAAAATGACTTGGTGCTTGATCAGTATCCTAGCAAGAATCTGATATTCCCATTGGTCCTGCTTCGTTTCGTCCTGCGGGATTTTCTGTATCTCCCGATATAAAGCTGCCGGTGACTCACACTCCTTTAATGCTCTATAAAAGTCATCTCCTCCTGTTCCGTCCGCAAGTGCCGCGCACATAATGAGAATAGCATCTTCTTTTGCAGAGGCTTCTGCTGCAGTCAGCCCCTTCACACTCTGATATACATTCTGATCCATCGGAGCACCACCGTTAGTCGTAATCACAATATCAGCCGGTTTTGCTTGAACGGTGCAATATTTCGATAAGAATTCGCATCCTTTTTCATGGGCGGTTTCCATATCTCCTGCGAATGCTGCTACAGTCTTTTTTTCTTTGTCTATCACTACATTGACGATATACGAAAGATTTATCTTCCTTGCTGCATAAACCATATCCTGATGGATAGGATTGCCATCCAGTATCCCGGTCCGTGAACAAGGGTGATCGATAAATGCGCTGCAATGATTACCAAGTACGGTTTTCCTCGCACACACTCCTGGAAAAACACTTTTCCTCCCGCCCGAAAAACCCGCGAAGAAATGTGGCTCAATAAATCCTTCCGATACAAGAAGCTCCGTTTCGACAGCGACCCTATTGACCATAAATTTCGCTCCGGACGGAAGTGTACCAACCTCAACATTATCTTTACTCAAACAATCGTGGATAACTATTTGTTCGGATCTAACAATATCTTCTCCAAGCTTTTCAGTCAGTTCCTCAACAGTAGTGCCTCTGTGACTACCTGTCGCAACCAAAAGTGTTATTTCTATGTTCGGATTTCCATATCTCATTTCCTGAAGCATTAAAGGAATAATATCTTTGCTGGGGACAGGCCTTGTATGATCGCTCAGGATTATTGTTGCATTTTTTTACCCTCTGCCAATTCTTTGAGTGTTTTTCCTCCCCAGGGATTCCTCATAGCCTCACGGACGATTTCGATTCCGCTTTTATCACTTCTCAGCTCTTCGATCCGGGATTGCAGAATGCTATAAGTTCCTACAGGCAACTCTAAACTAATTCCGGTTTTCCCATAAGGTAATTTAATAGTATCGTTCACATAAATACCTTCCTTTCTATTTGATCCTACTTATTTTCATGGGCTTGTACTCTCTAGTAATTCCCTTTGAACACTTCAGTCTCCCGAACAGGAGTATAGTTGCCAAAGTACTTCGAGAAGTCCATGTTCAAATAGTTGCACATGTCCAAGATCTCTATCATTGTGTTTTCGTTGACCGGTATACCATTTTCGATCTTATCTTCCATGCTCTTTATTTCTTTTTCACCGTGAGTATATATCCTATCCTTTCCATCAGCCTTTGGAGCTTCTCTTAACTCATTCAGGTATGCGGACAAATGTTCTTTAATAAGGTTTGCATCTCCAAAACAAGAAGGATCAATAGCAATAAAACCATGGCAAATCCCGCCTTTGGTTCCCTGCATACAATAATTGCTTGTCATGCCAAGTGATAATATCGAGGTAAATATCTCACAAATCATTCCGAATCCATAGCCCTTATGACTTCCGGTTAATTCACCCGAGCCCCCTAAGGGCATTATTCCTCCACCATTTTTGGCGATGATATTTGCAAGGACATCGGGAGCATCTACACTGTCATGGCCGTTTTTATCCAGGGCCCATCCTTCGGGTAAGGGCTTTTTCATTTTGTTGTACATTTCCAGCTTTCCTCTTGTTACAACCGTAGTAGATGCATCAAAGAAAAAGTCATAAGGATCCGCCGGCATTGCACATGCTATCGGGTTACTTCCCAGCATGGCGAGCCTGCCGAAAGTGGGTACCATAATTGCCTCAGAATTTGTAAAACTCAGCCCGATAAGCCCTTCGTCACAAGCCAACTTAGCGTAATATCCAGCAATACCATAATGATTAGAGTTTCTTACGCTCACAATTCCAACGCCATTCTCTTTCGCTTTATTAATAGCGATATTCATAGCCTTATACCCGATCAATTGACCCATCCCATCGTGTCCGTCGATAACTGCGGAAACCGGTGTTTCAAATACCACCTCCGGCTCAGCATCAATCTTTATCATTCCTTTTTCTATTCCCTTATGATATCTGACCAATCGCTGCATGCCATGACTTTCGATCCCATACAGATCTGACAGCAATAATACATCGGTAATGATCTGTGCATTCTCTTCTGTAAACCCAAATTTTTGAAACGCATCTAAGCATAATTGTTGCAGCGTTTCGTGTTTCCAATTTAAGTAGGCCATATCTCTTTCCTTTCATAACTTTATGATTATTTGAAATTTTCTAATTTATATATTAGCCTATTAATCTTAGGTTAGCAATATATCATTTCGATGCGGACGGTGTCAAGTTGTTGTGGAGTTTTTGCTTGACAACTCTCCCGATGTTATGCAACCAAACTCCGTTGCCGACCATAAGACCGGATCAGGATCTGTGTTGCAGTATTGACCGCCGGATTGT
>FZPS01000069.1_pt339 | contig 23986 bp, 24 predicted proteins | sample 1817821 | NCBI WGS metagenome assembly FZPS01 (sample SAMEA104158645, study PRJEB21678) | metagenome | place: Germany | collected 2015-04-21 | reverse complement strand
ACAGCATTCGTTTTGCAATCGCAGAGGCACTGAGTGTCTAGTTATTCAAGCTTTTGACGGAAATCTATTCGCCGTTATCGATGAGACTGTGTTTGCTTTAGAAGAAATCCCCCAACATGAGCCTAGATCCAGGACCTTCGATGTACCACAACCCACTGTCCAACCGAGGAAGCGGTATATTCCGCCCATGTCTCATCCGTGGAAGTCACAAGCGTTCAAGATACACGTCTATGCTCAGCATCACCGAGAGCTTCCTGAGGGGGTGACATACGAAGATCTGTGGTACACAACAGCAATTTACTAGTCTCTGCACACCTCGATCGTGGGGCTAATAATTTGGGTTTTTTGGGACATTTTCGCTTTTACTTGACATGCGCCATCAACGATGACTGGGCGGGCTCAGCGATAGGCATAGTACTTACATCGCCGCCACACTGATCTCTTCAGCGAGCTTGGCGATGATCAGCGAATTTGTAGGTACCCGGGAGCCGCGGTGAGTACCGCATAACGCACTGATATATTCAGTGTTTCCATTCTCCCATGCAGCTACAACCGCATTGCGGATGGCAGCCTCCACACCGCCGATTGTGGCATTATACTTGCTGGCAAGGGCTGGATATATCTCTTTGGTCAATGCACCGCCGACATATCCCCGGGCCTGGCACATCAAAGCTGCATCCTTTAGATATGCAAAACCCTTGAAATGCGGCGGGATACCCATCTCGTGCAAAATTTTGACTATTCGCTTTTCCGCCGACTCCCGAGGAAATCTTTGATATTTCGACAAATCCTGATATCCACCTTCCCGCCCACCAGAATCGACACGCTCACGGGCGAACTCCCGAATGCGATCGGCCAGCATGGCTAGGTTAAACGGCTTGACTACGAAATAATCGACCCCAAGTTCCGTAAGGCGGCTTAAGAGCTCATCACGGCTGAATGCAGTCAAGACGATGATTCTGGGCCGATTGCTGAGCTGCATGGAGGCCATCCGCTCCAGTACTCCTATGCCGTCAAGATGAGGCATGGTAATGTCCAGAATCATAACATCAGGCTGCAATTCTGTCAGCTTGACCAACGCTTCCTCCCCATCATAGGCTACTCCCGCCGTTTCCATGTCCGATTGACTGTCGAAAAATTCCGCCAATATACTACACAATTCAACATTGTTATCAACAACCAAGATTCGCATCATTTTAAGTACCATCATCCCTTTCAATAGAAATTAATATTTTTATTCGACGCAAAATTCCACTTTCCTGCTCAGGATTGATTGTTCTGCATTTTGCAGATGAAGAACCCATCAATTCCATGAATAAATGGTAGAATCGCCACCATTCCCACACTTTTGCACACAGGAAACCATGACGGCAGCGGTGATGGGCTGAAGTGGGGGTGTGTCTCCAAAAACCACTTGATCACTTCCTGGTTCTCCTCAGGTTCCGTCGTACAGGTAGCATATACCAATGTTCCTCCCGGTTTTACCATAGTTGCGGCATTGGCCAGTATCTGGCGCTGCAGTTTTGCCAAGGCCTGAATGTCCTGTTCTTTTTTACGCCACCTGGCATCCGGGCGGTGCCTCAGCACTCCCAAACCTGAACAGGGCGCATCCACCAATACTCGATCTGCGTTGGGCAGTTCTATGGTTTGGGCATCCCCCTCTGCTGTCTTGATGATAGAAATGCCCAACCGGGCAGCATTCTCCAGGATCAGCCCGAGCCGTTCCTGGTTCAGATCGACAGCCACGATTAGGCCCTGGTTGTCCATCAATTGAGCCAAATGAGTTGCTTTTCCCCCTGGCGCGGCACACATGTCGTAGACAGTTTCGCCTGCCAGCGGGGCCACAGCATGCGCAACCAGGGCTGAACCCTCGTTCTGTATATAATAGTATCCATCTTCAAAATAGGGATCACCTGCAGGGTTGAGCGCTTTGTTTGCTACAAGCACATCAGGGGCAAACCTGCCTTCTTCAACCACAATCCTTTGCTCGGCAAACAAGGCTTTAAGCTCGTCACAGGTGATTTTGAGTGTATTGACCCGCAAATGCAGCTCCGGAGTCCGATTATTGACTTCGCATAGCTTGATTGTGGCCTCCGGGCCATACCGCGCAAGCCAGCGTGCCACGAGCCATTCCGGATGAGAATGCTTGACTGCAATATGGCTTACTGGATCTGACTCCAGATCCGGAAATGGAATTGAACTGTGCTTGCGGGCTAAATTACGCAGCACAGCATTGATATAACCGCGGATCTTTAGTTTGCCAGCCGGCGCCAGCTTCACAGCTTCATTGACTGCGGCTGAAACTGGAACCCGATCCAAATAGAGTATTTGATAAGCGCCTGCCCGCAGTATACTGCGCACTTGCTGATTTAAGTCGCATGTTTTGATGCTGCTGATCATATCCAGAATGTAATCAATCGTCTTTTGCATCCGGACAGTGCCATAAACTATCTCAGTGGCCAAACCCCGGTTTAGGTCACTGAGTTCATACTCAGAGAGAACATCATCTAGGGCTTTATTGATGAAAACTCTGTTTTCAATTCTAACCAGTGCGTCCACCGCGGCGGAACGCGGATTTGCCTTGTGCATCTTTGTCACATCCTAAAAAACCGACGCAAACGCGTCGGCTCTAGTACGATCAGCCTGTTGTCAACGCCTGCGGGAATCCCTAAGGACAAACAGGCGCAGTAGGTTCATTGCTGAAACAGCAACCGCAGCAACATAGGTCAAAGCGGCGGCTGAAAGGACCTCTTTGGCCTTCGGGCGCTCATCTTGAGATAGAAAGCCTGCTTCCGTCAACATGCCCAACGCTCTTCGGGAAGCATTGAATTCCACCGGCAGGGTAACTACCTGGAAAACCAATGCTGCAATGAAAAACCAGATCCCAATATCCATTAACGTTGGATTTGCAAACAGAAGGCCAATGAAAAACAATGGTAATGCTGCCTGTGAACCAAAGTTCGCTATTGGAAACAGATTGTTGCGAATGCCCAATGGAATGTAGTTCTCGGCATTCTGCACAGCATGGCCCGTTTCATGGGCTGCAACACCCAAAGCTGCGACACTCGTGCTCGAATACACCGGCTGCGACAATCTCAATACCCGTGTACGCGGATCATAATGGTCGGTTAGATTGCCCCGGGCCATCTCCACCTTCACATTTTGCAATCCGTGAGCATCCAGCAGATACCTGGCCACTTGCGCACCAGTGTAATTTGATGAAGCAAATACCCGCAGGTATTTCCGGAAAGTGGTATTCACTCTCACCTGAGCCCACATGGCAAAAATTAATGCCGGTACAATCAAAATATAAGTCGGATCAAAATAGAAGAACATCACAGCACCTCTCTCTATCAGTAGTTTTGACTAATGCGGCAGCATCTATCCGAATTTCTGTCCGGCGCGAAGCCTCAACCCATTGGCAACATCATAGGCATCCAAAACGCGGGTCCCTTGACGCTGCAGTTTCTTAAGGAGCAAACTGCCGTTTCCAGTGCCAACCAAAATACCCTCCGGAGAGATAGCCAGGATCTCTCCCGGCAAATACAAGCCCTGAGCCGCCGGTGATGCCTCCCAAATCTTGATCGTTTCTGCGTCAAAAAATGTATATGCCGTAGGCCACGGATTTAAGCCCCGGACCAAATTGGCAATCTTGATCGCCGGCAGCCGCCAGTCGATTTCACCGTCAGACTTGGTCAACTTGTAGGCATAAGTGGCATGCTCATGTTCCTGGGGAATACGCGGCGCCTGCCCCGCAGCAATCAAATCCAGTGTTTCAGCTAAAAGAGCGGCTCCAGACTTAGCCAGCCGATCGTGAAGCGTCCCTGCTGTATCCGTAGGCAGGACCGGCTCTTCCGCCTGCAGAATCATATCGCCTTCATCCCAGCCCTCACTGAGATACATGGTGGTCACACCGGTCACATGGTCACCATTGATAATCGCATACTGGATTGGCGCTGCACCCCTGTACTTGGGTAGTAGAGATGCATGCACGTTTATGCAGCCGTGAATGGGCAATTCCAAAAGCGGTTTCGCAATTTTCTGCCCGAAAGCGACGACAACTATTACATCCGGTTCATACTCTGCCATCGCTGTAATGAATTGTGAAGTGTTCACCTTTTCCGGTTGATGAACAGGGACCTCATACTTTAATGCTTCCTTTTTTACAGGTGAATACCGAACCTGCTGGCCCCGGCCGCGTTTACGATCCGGCTGAGTGACAACGGCCAGCAGCTGATGCTCCTCGGCAACAACCTCAAGGCTGGGCACTGCAAACTCTGGCGTACCCATGAAAATGACCCGCATCTTATCCGTCTCCTTCAAAGATCTCCTTTTCATCAATCAAGTCTGTGAACAGAATTCCGTTTAGGTGATCAATCTCATGCTGCAGGGCCCGGGCCAGCATTCCTTCCGCCTCAATTAAAACCGATCTGCCTTTTTCATTAAGCGCCTCTACTTTCACTTGCGCCAAGCGCTTCACGTAAGCTTGTTTCCCTGGAATACTCAAACAACCTTCCACATCGATGTCCTCGCCAAAACCATTTATGACCTTGGGGTTGATTAAGGTAATCGGCCCTTCCCCCACATCGATTACAGCAATTTTCTTGCTGACACCAACCTGAGGTGCCGCCAGGCCTACACCGTCTTCAGCATACATTGTTTCAAACATATCTTGAATCAGTCGGGATACTCTCTTCGTAATCCTGGTTACTGGTTGTGTCGGTTGCCGCAGTACTGGATCGCCTGCTTTAATCACTTTCAGCACAGCCATAAGTTTAACCCCTCTTTCCATCCGTCACTTATGATTATACCATATCAGTCATAATAAGAACAGCGGATCGGGATCAACAGTAACTGTGACTGTGCCATCCTGTCTGGGTAAATCCGTCAATAAATGGCTGATTTCGCGCTTGGTTTTGACAATAATCTGCCAGCGGTGACGGCCTTTAAGTTTGGAAATTGGTGCAGGCGCCGGCCCGTAGATTCTGGCATGCGCCAGTTTGTTTCGGAGCGATTGGTTGATCTCTGCTGCCTGCACTTTTACAGCTTCCTCTGGCCCGTGTATTAAGATCCGGGCCAAATACCCCAAGGGCGGATACTCAAGCTGGCGCCGATAGACGATTTCCTGGCGGTAAAACGCAGTATAATCGTGTTTTGGTACCGAACGGACAGCGTAATGCGATGGATCATAGCTTTGAATGATCACTTTCCCAAGTTTAGGGCCGCGCCCGGCCCGGCCGCTTACCTGCGCCAACAACTGGTATGTCCGTTCTGCAGCGCGAAAATCAGGGAAGTTTAAGGCTAAGTCCGCACTGATCACACCCACCAGGGTTACATCGGGAAAATCCAAGCCTTTGGCAATCATCTGAGTGCCGATCAGGACATTTGCCCGGCCTTCCCGAAATTGATTGAGCAAGCGCTGATGTGATCCCTTGCGTCTCGTTGTATCAGCATCCAGGCGTACAATGCGAGCTTGGGCGAAGTTCTTCCTGATGTGCTCCTCAAGCTGCTGTGTCCCTGTACCAAACCGCCTGATATAATGGGAGCCGCACTGGGGGCAGCTGGGCCTTAACATCTCGCTGTACCCGCAGTAATGGCACCTCAAGCGGTTATCCCGGTGATAGGTCAGGGAAACATGACAATTTGAACAAGATGCTACATAACCACATTCTCGGCAAAGCACAAAGGCGGAATATCCCCGCCGGTTAAGGAGGATGATCGCCTGTTCCTGACGTTCGAGGGTTTTGGCCAGCTCTTCTGTGAGTAAACCGCTGAACATGCTCCGGTTGCCCCCGGAAAATTCGGCACGCATATCAACCAAGGAGACTTCCGGAAATGGCCTGTCGAAAACTCTGTTCGGCATAGCCACCAAGCGGTAATCACCCCGCAGCGCTCGATGATAACTTTCTACAGCAGGGGTTGCGCTGCCCATCACCACCACTGCCTCATGGTGCTTAGCCCGCTGCAATGCCACGCTCCGGGCGTGGTATTTTAACAATCCGTCAGTTTGTTTGTACGTACCTTCATGCTCTTCATCAATGACAATCAAACCAATCTTTTGTAAAGGCGCAAATACGGCAGAGCGTGCACCAATAACGATTGGCAGATCACCTTTTTTGATTTTTTGCCACTGATCATAGCGCTCTCCTTCGGACAACCCGCTGTGCAATACAGCTACCTGATTGGAAAATCGCTGGGTGAAACGGGCGATGGTCTGTTCTGTAAGGGATATTTCCGGCACCATCATGATTGCCTGTCTGCCATGCTGCAAACAATGGGCTATTGCCCGAAGATAGACTTCCGTCTTGCCGCTATCGGTTACCCCATGGATGAGAACCGGGGTATGCCCCTCATGAAATTCCTCGATGATAACCTGCAGCGCTTCCCGCTGCTCGCTTGTGAGCACGGGAACGGGCTTGGTCTCGACAGGCAGTTCCAGCTCTCGTTCGATTGCTCTGGGTTCAACACTAATATATCCTTTGGCCTGCAAGGCCTTTAACGTATGATAACTGGCCTTAGTTTTCTCACAGAGTTCACTTGCCAGCTGCAGGGGCTGGTTCTTCAAACTCAATAAAACCTGCATTTGCCTTACAGCCTTCGGCGACAGAGATGCAAGATAATCGTCAATCAGTTCAGGGTGAACCAGTTCCACAGCCAACTGCTGCTTCACACCAACCCGTTCTTTGCCGAAACGGGTTCCGGTTGGCAAGAAAAACTGCAGTGCCTGGGCATATAATCCGGAATACTTTCCAACCATCCAGGATGCTACTTCCAACTGTTCACCGGTAAACATCGGTTCGAGATCAAGCAGCTTGATAATTGGCTTGATCCGTTGAGGATCAAGTTCAACACGATCGGCCAACTCGACAACGTAGGCCTCGATTTTTCGGCTGCCAAAAGGAACAAGCACCCGGTGGCCCAGGCGAATCTTGTCAAGGTGCTGAGGGATGGAATAATGAAATACCTTGTTAACCGCACTTGCTCTGACATCTACAATTACACCGGCAAACCTGGCAATCGCCCTCACCTCCTTTCCAGAAAGAAAACGACCTGTGGCTTTCCACAGGCCCGCTGCTATTTAATTCCTTCTTTGGTGCGTACCCACTGGATTTTGCCGGCTGCCACCTCTGCCAAAGCAATGGTTACCGGCTTCTGGTGTTCTGACTCGATGGTTGGACTGGCTCCAGCAAGAATCTGGCGGGCTCGTTTGGCAGCAGCAACCACTAATGTATAGCGATTGTCTACATGCCCTGGCTTTTTATCCAATTCCATATCAGTTTTGCCTCCTTTGCCATAACTGTTGAATCGCACTTAGATCGGCTCTGGCAACGCGGCACCGTTCCGCATTAATAATTGACACCAACCTTTCGGCAGCTCTGTCAAGATCATCGTTGACAATATAATAATCATAATCGACAATGTACTCGAGCTCTTCGGAAGAGTGCTCCAACCTCTTGGCAATCGCTTCTGTGGCATCCTGGCCCCGCTTTTTCAAGCGGTTGCGCAGCTCATCCAATGTAGGCGGCAGCAAAAACACCAGCACCACATCGGACATCAGCCTTTTGATCTGAACGGCGCCTTGAATGTCCACGTCCATGATCACCGTATGTCCCTGTTGAATCTGCTTTTCCACAAATGGCCTCGGTGTGCCATAACGGTTGCCAACGAATTCCGCCCACTCCAAAAACTCATTTTTAGCGATCATCTGGTCAAATTGGTGATCCGACACAAAAAAATAGTGTACCCCATCAACCTCACCCGAACGGGGAGCTCTGGTTGTAGCACTGACCGAATATTTGAGATTGGGGATACGAGGGAGTACACGACTAATTAGTGTGTTCTTGCCCGATCCGCTCGGACCAGACAAGACAATCAAGAACCCTTTCACTTTCACCTCAATATCCCCCCTATGTGTTTGCGACTTGAATCGGCCTCGACTGTCGATTAACCGCATCTTTGTTTGGTTTACGCTTTTCCCTCAGATGATGTTTCCTGAGAATTGACGGCCAAACGATTGGCAACTGTTTCAGGTTGAACAGCCGAAAGGATGATATGATCACTGTCGGTAATGATCACAGCTCTTGTTCTCCGTCCATAGGTGGCATCAATGAGCATACCGCGTTCCCTGGCTTCTTGGATGATCCTTTTGATCGGTGCTGACTCAGGGCTTACAATACTGATAATGCGATTGGCAGCAACGATGTTACCAAAGCCAATATTGATTAATCTGATTTCCACTGCTAGTTCCTCCTTGCTACCATGGCTGCACGTCAGCCTAAACGCTCTAACAGAGCATTAATCTGCCGTTTACCCAACCCCTGAACGCGCCGATTCTCGTTGATTCCGATCTCTTCCATAATCTTCTTCGAAGTCACTTTCCCAACCTGCGGCAGCGATTGAATCAGATACGCTACTCTCATCTTTGCGACGACCTCATCGTCCTTCGAGTTCAAGACATCCTGCAGCGACAGAGAACCGCTCTTCAGCTTCATACGCAATTCAGCACGTTTGCTGCGCATCAGTTGAGCTTTTTGAAGGGCCTTTCTCTTTTCGTCTGCACTAAGCTTTGGCAGTGGCATTAATTTCACCTCCCTTATTCGCCAAAATCTATTTCCAAACTAGAATAGCGCACATGTTATTCTAGATTCTGGACTTGTTCGCGGGCTTTCTCCAACTCGCTTTTCAATTCCACTACAGCCTTAGTAATATGTATATCACTAGCCTTTGAACCAATAGTATTAGTTTCCCGGTTCATCTCTTGAATTAGGAAATCCAACTTGCGCCCAATGGGCGTTCTCTGTTTGAGGGTTTCCAAAAACTGTTCTATGTGGCTCCTCATTCTTACCCATTCTTCATCAATGCTGCAGCGATCTGCAAAAAGAGCGACTTCCGCCTCAAATCGTTCAGGTGAAAGGCTTGTCCCTGCCAAAAGTTCATCAAGGCGCTCCTTGAGCCGGGTGCGGTAATTGGCCACTACCTGTGGGGCATGGCTTTCTATTTCTTCCACAAGCTGGGCAATTCTATCCATCTTTGCCACCAGGTCCTGCGCCAACCTTTGACCTTCTATGGTACGCATGGCATTAAGCTGTTCTAGAGCGTTGGTGACCGCTTCTTTGGTAACCGCCGTCAAGAGATCCCAGTCGATTACCGGGTCTGTAATCTCTATTAGATCGGGTATCTGAAAAACATGATCGAAGGTTAGGTCGGGAAGCCTCATCTCCTGCTGCAGCTCCTGCCATTGCTTGTACAACCCTGCTAAAATGCCTTTGTCTATCTTGACGATTCTATCTTGCTGCCCTAATTCCTCTATCCTTAGATAAACTTCTACCCTCCCGCGCTGGATTCCTACTGCTACCAGCCGCCGCAGAGTCTCTTCCAGAAGTTGATACTGGCGGGGAAGCCGGATTTGGATATCCAGGTAACGGTGGTTTACGGATCTGATTTCAACTTTGACAACCCACTGATCAGTTGCCACTTCCGCACTGCCAAAGCCGGTCATGCTGAACACCATTTCTTCCGCCTCCTGCCAGCACCGCCTAACCTAATCTCCATACCATGCCTCTCTCTTCTTTCTTCAAATGCCAATTTCCTCCTATTTGCGCAATCTTAACCAAGAAAAATGTCTCTTAATCTGCCGCTTAGCTATTCTGACTGCTGTATCAATGACCAAGGTAGCTCCGGCGAAACCAAGTACCAATAACCACTCATCCACGTTTAAGGCAGTAGTTCCAAAAACATTCTGCAGCCACGGATGGTAAACGACCAATACATGCATGAGGCTGGAAATCGTTACGGCTGCTACCAAGTAGGTGTTCGAAAAAATCCCGATCTCGAAGATTGAGTGGTACTCGCTGCGGCATTCAAATACAAAAATCAGCTGCGCCATCACCAAGGTTGTAAAGGCCAGGGTCCGGGCTTTGACAATGTCCTCGGGATTGTGTTTTAAGGCCAGCACAAAGACTGCCAAAGTACAGATGCTAATCAGTACTCCGGAAAAACCAATTTTGAGATGGAGCCTGCGGGCGAAGATGCTTTCCCGGGCGTTCCTGGGTTTACGCTCCATAATGTCTTCTTCACTTGGATCCACTCCCAAAGCGATTGCAGGCAGCCCGTCCGTGACCAGATTCATCCACAAAATCTGAATCGGAATCAAAGGCAAAGGCAGCCCTGCCAGCGTTGCCACAAACATTGTCAGTACTTCACCAACGTTGCATCCCAACAGATAGCGGATGAATTTGCGGATATTGTCGTAAATAGCCCGCCCTTCCCGAATGGCTGCAATGATTGTCTGGTAATTATCGTCCGCCAGAATCATGTCCGAAGCCTCTTTTGTCACATCGGTCCCGCTAATCCCCATGCTGATGCCAATATCCGCTTCCTTGACAGCCGGTGCATCATTGACCCCATCACCGGTCATACCCACAACTTCCCCATTTTGCTGTAGAGCCCGGACTATACTGAGTTTATGATGGGGTGCTACCCTGGCAAACACATCCACTTTCCTAACCGCATCCTGTTTTTCAAAGGAGGATAACATCTCCCATTCGCCGCCTGTCATGACCCTCGCCCGCCCTTCCCAGCTAAGCTCCAACTGATCGGCAATTGCCTGGGCCGTCAGCTTGTGGTCTCCCGTTACCATGATCGTCCTGATCCCCCCCTGTTTTGCTTGGCGGATTGCCCGCTTCACTTCCATCCGAGGTGGATCCATCATGCCCACAAAGCCAACGAATATCAAACCGTTCTCCAAGGTCTCTTCAGTCACCGTCACGGAAGGGACCTGGCGATAGGCCAGCCCCAGAATCCTAAGGGCTTGAGCCGCATACTCCTCAACCGCGGCCAGGATTTGGCTTTTTACAGAGTTTGAAAGCGGTTTTGGGCCTCTTGACGTGAGGATCCTTGTGGAACGTTCAAGGATCACTCCCGGAGCCCCTTTGGCATAAACAAGCAATTGATCATCATGGCGCAGTACCACACTCATCCGTTTTCTTTCAGAATCAAAGGGTAGTTCCCTCAATACAGGATACTCAGCTTCCAGCCTTGCCTTGTCCAGGCCTGCACTGTAAGCCGCTTCAACCAGTGCGATCTCTGTAGGATCGCCGCTCAAACCTACATTGGAACCTTCTGCATGAACCTGAACACTGCCGCATAATGCACCAATTTCCAGAGCCAGCTCAAGATGGGGTTCAGCAGCAACCAACTGCCTTAACCGGCTGGAGTCTCTAACATCAAGATCCTTACCATCGATCCAGTACCACTGCACTTTCATTCTATTTTGAGTTAGAGTGCCCGTCTTGTCGGCACAAATTGCAGTGGCACATCCCAATGTCTCCACTGCCGGAAGCTGCCGGATGATTGCATTGCAGCGAATCATCCGCTGCACTCCAATGGCCAATGCAATAGTAACAACCGCCGGCAATCCTTCTGGAATGGCTGCCACTGCCAGGCTCACTCCAGTAAAAAACATCCGGTAAATGGGAAAGCCCCGCAAAACTCCGGCAATAAACACGCCTGTGACTACAATCAGACAGGCAATCACCAACCAGGCGCCGAGTCTCTTCAGCCTGTGCTGCAGGGGCGTTTCAGTAACCACAGACTCTTGAATCAAACCAGCAATTTTGCCAATTTCTGTATCCATTCCTGTTGCCACAACCAGCCCGGCACCACGGCCCCTAGTGATCAATGTGCCCATAAACACCATATTTCGCTGGTCTCCAACTGGGACGTTCTCAGCTTGAACAGCCTCAGCTTTTTTGGCAACGGGTAATGATTCTCCTGTCAGCATAGCTTCATTGGCGTAAAGCGCCGCTGCCCGGAACAAACGGGCATCCGCTGGAACCCGATCGCCAGCTTCAAGAATAATAATGTCGCCCGGGACCAGTTCCTCTGCGTCAACCTGAACCTGGCGGCCGCCGCGGATAACTTTTGCGATTGGCGCGGTCAGCTGTTTTAGAGCATCAAGGGATTTCTCAGCCCGGTACTCTTGAATGAACCCCAACCCGGCGTTCAGCACAATAATAGCCAGAATCGCAACTGAATCAACGACCTCACCCAGCAATGCAGAGATGGCAGTGGTGACCATCAGGACTATTGTAATGAAATCATTGAACTGGCGCATAAAGATCGTCCAGGCGGAATCCTTTTGGGCTTCATGCAGTTTATTGGCACCATGTTGTTCTAACCGTAACCGCGCTTCCCTCAGGTTCAACCCTTGGTCCAAATCTGTCTCAAAAACTTCCGCCAGTGTGTTTGGCTCCTGGCTGTAGTATGGCAATTTCATGGTTATGCACCCCTTTTACCCGTAAATACTATTCCGGGGCGCAAAAAAAAATACCGGATTAACCGGTATCAGAGGCTGTAATCCGGCAGCAAACCAGATCACTTGGGATCAATCAACTCAGCATAGCCTGGATCATATTGAACAGCAAGCTCTCCATGATGCCTGGCTTTGCTCTGATCACTCTCGATTGTGTAGACCTTCCACAGGTAATAGTGGATCTTGGCATCGCGGGGTGCATACAAATACGCGGTTTCCAGTTGAGTTCGTGCCTCTTCGTACTGTTCAGTATGCAAATAAACTTTAGCCAGGGCAATCCTCGCTTCTACAAAACTTGGTGCGATCTCTACTGCCTTTTTAAAAGCACCAATCACATCCGCCGTTATGCCCTGTTGAGAATTAATCAGCCCGATTCCGTAATACGAACGCGCGTAATCACCAACCATTAAAGCTTTGACGTAGCTTTTTAGCGCCAGATCATAATCACCAAGCAAATAATCCAAATCCCCGATCAATACCCAAACCCAACCCTGGTCCGGATTATGCTGCAAATACTCATAAAGAACGTCCTTTGCCGCAGCATAGCGGCCCTGATCCTGATAGAACAAACTCAGCAGGAGCAGCGATTCGGCTGTTTCCTCATTATTGATACTTTCATGCTGCACATTATACTCCCTGGCTGCTGCCAAGGCTGTGCCCAACACAGCGGTACAAATCATCACTGTAATAAGAAGTTTTCTCGACACGGTGTCAGCTCACCACTCATCTAAATAGAGATCGGCATACGAGAATACTATTTGACATCAGTCAGCCTTGTTCCTGCTTTTTTCCTCTGGTATACTTTTGATCAGGAGTGTGATGGCGATGGCCTTTGACGGCATTGCAGTTTCAGCAATAGCAGTTGAACTGAACGAAAAACTGGGCAACGCCCGGGTTGCTAGAATTTATCAGCCCAGCCGGCATACGATAATCATCCATTTGCGCAGCATCGGCCAGACCCACAAATTGCTGATTTCAGCGGATCCGGAATCAGCCCGTATTCACACCACCAAAGTGCCAGACCCTAATCCAGAATACCCACCGGCTTTTTGCATGCTGCTGCGGAAACATTTGGAACCGAGCCGGCTCATAGGAATTGAACAGGTGGAGTTTGAACGGATTGTGGCGATCAGGTTCGAGACTTATGATCTTGATCTGAACCCGGCACAAAAAAGCATAGTCTGCGAATTAATGGGACGCAACAGCAACATTATTCTGATCAACCAGGATCAAACCATCCTTGATGCCATCCACCGCAACAATGATCCAAACCATCCACGCCCAATCATGCCCGGGCTGCGCTACCAACTGCCGCCGGTGCACAAGAAAATCAATCCCAGAAGTTCCTCAAAGACAGAATTCGCCGAAGAGTTGCGTTTGCTGCCGGCATCTACTTCATTGGCCCAAGCTTTGGTGGAACGATATCAGGGCCTCGGCCCGCAAGCAGCCATGGAGGTATGCTCCCGCTCAGCTCTAGATCCTGAACTTGGCATTCGCGATCTCACAATAGATCAAATGCATCGTATATGGCAAGCACTTGTCGAATTAACCAGCGGCAAGTACCAGCCAACGATGATCTGCAGCCCAAAACCTGATTTTTTTGCTTATATGCCTGTTAAAGCTCCCAGCAATGGCCGCGTACGGCAATTTGCCGAGTTTGATGAGCTTTTGGATCACTTTTACACATCAATGAACCTAAAAAGACAGCTGCAGCAAAAAACCGCAAAACTGCAGCGCATGGTCAACACTCATTTAAAGCGGATCAGGCGCAAAGAACAGATTCACCGGGACACAGTCCGAATCGCCGCCGGAGCTGACACGTGGCAAAAATGGGGCGAGATCATTCTGGCGAATATTTACCAAATTAAAAAAGGTGATGACAAGCTGGAGGCTGTCGATTTCTATCAACCCGGGCAGCCAAAGGTTATAATCGAGTTGGACCCCAGACTTTCTCCCAGTGAAAACGCACAGCACTATTTTAACAAATATACGAAAGCAAAAAGAGGTGCCAAAAACGCTGTTAAACAACTTGAAGAAACCACTCTCCTGCGGTCCTATTTGGAAGAGATCAGTATTCAGCTGGAGCAGGCAGACGATTTGGAAACAACAGCGGAAATTGAGGCTGAATTGATTAAGGAAGGCCTCATTGCTAAAACTGACGGCTGGCGCCGCAAAACAGCCGGACAAACACGGGAAAAACGACCAAAACCGTATGATCAGTATCTGGCTTCTGACGGAACAATGATTTTGGCCGGGCGCAGCAACCGCCAAAACGACGTTGTCACCTTCAAAGCCGGTAAACCGGAACACCTTTGGCTTCATGCTCAGAATATCCCCGGGAGCCATGTGGTTGTTTGCTCCGATCAAGAAATATCCGCAAGGACACTGCTGGAAGCTGCCACCTTGGCAGCCTACTACTCGCAAAACCGAACCAATACCAAAGTTGCAGTGGATTATACCAAAAGGAAATATGTCAAAAAGCCACCAAAAGCAAAGCCGGGTTTTGTCACGTATGACCGCTTTCAAACGATCATTGTTGATCCAACACAAAGCGCCAATTTACCGCGGAAACTAAGTACAGCCAATGATAACGAGGGATTATAAAACAGAAAGCAAGCGAGTGCACCATCCCCCATGTGGTCCTCTGCGCCTGCCCTCTGCTTGTGATTTGTCCCTGCCGCTGGGCGGCAGAATCATTTGTCAGCTATTTAGTAGAGTTTATTCGCCGCATTCTGGGAAATTCCTTCTTTCTTCGGTATTAATGCCGGAAGTGCCTAATCCCGGTAAATACCATCGCTATGCCATGGCGGTTACAGGCATCGATTACTTCCTGATCCCGGATGGATCCTCCAGGCTGAATAACCACTGTAACTCCTTGAGCCGCAGCCAGTTCTATACTGTCGGCGAACGGGAAAAAGGCGTCCGAAGCCAGTGCTGCGCCGGTTGCTTTGTCACCAGCCTGTTCGATGCTTAAGCGTACCGACTGCACGCGGTTCATTTGACCGGCACCAACACCGATTAACTGCTTGTCCCTGCACAGCACAATTGCATTTGATTTTACGTATTTCACTACTTTCCAGCCAAAAAACAGATCCTCCCATTCTTGATCGGAAGGTTCGCGGTTGGTCACCACCTTCAGTTGGTTACGGTCCAGATCGACTGAATCAGCTTCCTGAACCAGAAATCCTCCGGAAACCTTTTTCCAGTCCAGTTCAGCAGATGCTGCCGGTGCAAGTTTTAACAACCGCAGATTTGCCTTCTTAGTCAATACTGCCAGTGCTTCTTCACTGAATTCAGGAGCAATGATTACTTCCAGAAAGATCTTGCTCATTGCTTTCGCAGTCCGCAGGTCAACTTTGCGGTTGCACGCCACAATGCCCCCAAAGATGGAAACAGGGTCACCCTCATAAGCCTTCAGATAGGCTTCACACAAATTGTCTCCGACCGCTAAACCACAAGGATTATTGTGCTTAACGGCCACCGCACATGGCTCATCGAACTCAGACACCAACTGCCAAGCAGCCTGAGCATCATAGATGTTGTTATACGATAGTGCTTTGCCGTGCAGTTGTTCAGCCTGGGCTATACTTGCGGTCTGCGGAGGGACTTGCTGATAAAAAGCCGCTTTCTGGTGGGGGTTTTCGCCATAACGAAGATCGGCAATCTTATTCAGCGCTACAGTCAGTTTCTCGGAAAAAGCCGGGCACCCCAAATACTGAGCAACGAGGGTATCATAATACGCTGTATGATTAAACACCTTGGCGGCAAGTTTCTTCCGTTCCGTCTGATCCAAACCCCCTTCTTTCAGCCGTTCCAAGACCCAGTCATAGTCATTGGGATCGCAAACCACCGTAACACGGGCATGATTCTTTGCCGCAGCCCTTAACAAGGTGGGCCCGCCGATATCGATATTCTCGATTACCTGCTCTGGTGATGCCTGCGGGTCCTGAGATACAGCTTCAAAAGGATACAAATTTACAACCACAAGATCTATCATTCTCCCTCCGATTTGTTCCAGTTCCCGGCGATGTTCCGCCGTATCTTTCGCCAGGATTCCCCCATGGATCCTTGGGTGCAGTGTCTTAACTCGGCCATCCATGATTTCCGGGAACTCGGTAACCTCCGATATGTATGTAACCGGTACATTACTATCCTGGAGCAGTTTATGCGTCGCGCCGGTGCTGAGCAATTGATAACCCATTCCTACCAGGCTTTTGGCCAATTCGACAATCCCGTTCTTATCAAAGACGCTTAACAGAGCAACCTTCATATTTGTTTCCTCCTGCTTCTATTTTGTTTATACTCACAAGAATAGTTTCTATCAGAGAGGATATACTAGTTTATAGCTACCATATATAAAGATTATCTATAGGAGGGTCACAATCATGCCGGAAAATGTAAAAGTTGTCCACGAACATGAAAAAAGTTCTCGACGCAATTGGACCGAGGAAGAAAAGAATCTTGTTTGGGAACAGGTCATCCAAGGTAAACAGGACGGGCTTCCTCTCACTGAATGCTTTCGCCGTATCTCAAAGTTGCTGCCGCACCGAAGTGAAGCGGCTATAGGAATGCTCTATTACAACGTTTTGCGCAAAGAAAGAGACGACCAAGAAATCCCAATGACTCCTGCAAAACCTGTAAGGCGAGATCTGAAAATCGACACAGAGTTGATTGAAGCTTTCCAAGGCCTCCCTGAATACATCGCAAAGCTGCACAAGCGGATTGACCAACTTGAACAGAAAATCAATCAACCGAGTCAAGAATCCATCATCGGTGCATTGGCGGAAATCCTCAACAACTATCAACAGCGCAACAACCTCTCCCAATTGCAAACAGAGAACCAACAGCTTAAAGAAGCTTTGGCCAAACTGCAGCAGGCTTATGAAGATGCAGTAGGTATCTATGATATGTTTACAAATATGGCAAGCATCTCGCAAATCATGAGTTTGGGAGATTTTAAACAACAAATGAAAACCACTATTGATAAATGGGGCAATGTCCTGAAAATATCCTTTGAGCGAGCAAACGCTTAAGAAAGAAGACCCCTAACCAACCGCCGTTAGGGGTCTTTCCCTTCCACAGAACAGCCAGTCAGCCTAATTTCTTACAATATATTCCACTCATATGCTTATCATTCGACCTGATCCGGCTATTCCCTTCCAGAAATTGAAAATCGTTCGCTGTTTTTTTGCAGCCTACAAAGCAAGCCTGTAGATTTCCAACACATCTTTGCGGTTAAGCTTCATCAGCTGGCCCACGCTGTCCCCGTTGGGCATGCGGCACTTGTCAGCCATCTCCTCGAGCCGATCGGGTCCGATCGCGGCGTGGGAAAGCCTGATCGGCAAACCTATGTCCCTAAAAAAGTGCTCCAAACGTTGGATCCCGGCCCAAGCCGAAGCTTCAAGGTCTTCGAAGTTAACATTAACGTCCCACACCCGGTGAGCGAATTGGGCAAAGCGGGAAACGTTTTGCTTGTAGACATATTTCATCCACGCCGGGAGGACAATCGCCAAGCCCGCTCCATGGGCCAAATCATAAATCGCACTGATTTCATGCTCAATTTGATGAGACGCCCAATCGCCAATCCTGCCGGTACTTAACAGATCGTTATGGGCAATGGTACCCGCCCGCATGATTTGGGCCCTGGCACTGTAATCTTCGGGGTTGTCCATCACCCGGTAAGCATTGTTGATCACAGCTTTCAATGTGGCCTCACACAGGCGGTCCATCAACTCAATATCTGGTGTTGGCGAAAAATAGCGTTCCATGATGTGAGCCATAATGTCGGCAATACCGCATGCAGTCTGATAAGGCGGGAGCGTAAATGTCAGTTCAGGATTCATAATGGCAAATGCCGGACGGATCACATCATAGTTGATGCCCCGCTTTAACCAGCCTTCTTCGTTGGTGATCACACTGCTCTTACTGGCCTCGCTTCCCGCGGCGGCAATTGTTAAAACAACACCGACAGGAAGAGTTTCTTTCGGTTCGGCCTTACCGGCGTAGAAATCCCATACATCGCCTGAATAAGGCACACCCACACCAATGGCTTTCGCCGAATCAATAACACTGCCTCCGCCAACGGCCAATATAAAGGTGATCCCTTCCCTGCGACACAGATCAATCCCTTCACGGACCAAGCCCAAGCGGGGATTTGGCTGGACATTGCCAAGCTCCACCACTTCGATACCGTGGTCTTCTAATGATCTCATCACTCGATCATACAGGCCTGTCCGCTTGATGCTGCCTCCACCATAGTGGAACAGGATTTTGCGGGCGTATCTTTTCACATGTTCTCCAACCAGGTTTTCTGTTCCTTTGCCGAATATTATCTTTGTCGAGCTTAGGAAGTCAAAATTATCCACAGCAAAGCCTCCTCATATCCTATTCGTTATCTATTCTACCAAATTTTGCTCCTTTTGTTTTCCAGTGATGAAAAAGCTCTGCCGCCATCATGGCTTCAGAGCCAACCAATCTATCTCAACTGTTAAAAAACAGCTACCTTCGCCTTCAACAAGTTCTCATCAATCTGCACTTCACGTTCTCGACTACAGATTCAGAGCTGCTCCGGGCTATGCTTGTCCACACGTAATCGGAAGATGCAGCACTGATATAATCGCTAACCACCTTGTCTCCATACTGATTCCATACGGTCAGTTTCAACCTGCCGGACGAGTCCTCACGGATACGGATAAAATAGTCGTCCATTTTGTACATGATATTCAATTTCAACACCCCCTGCATAGTATTTTGGCGAAAATCAAAACATTTCCTGCCACAATTGGGAAAATATTTCCCATGCACGATCCTGCCAGTTCAGTGCCTAATGGTTGTACTTCACTACCTTTCGCTCCAAAAGAACCACAATGTAATACAAGAGTGCTGAAACAATTGAAAGCATGATAACGGCCGCCATTACCAAAGACATGTTAAAAATCTGGCCGCCGTAGACAATCAAATATCCCAGCCCGGCTTTGGAACCAAGGAACTCACCGACAATGGTCCCCACAAGAGAGAGGCCGACGCTGACCTTCAATGCCGCAATCATCGTAGGTATGCTTGCCGGGATTACCACTTTGGTAAAAATCTGCAGTCTTGTTGCACCGAAAGTATGCATCAGCTTGATTTTGTTTGGATCAATGTTTTTAAACCCATTATGAACCACCATGATGGTGACGATGACCGAAGTGGCAATTGCCATCGCCACCACTGCTTTCAATCCTGTTCCAAGCCAGACGATGAAAATAGGGCCCAAAGCTACCTTGGGTACGCTGTTTAAGATAACAATGTATGGATCGAGAATTTTGGATATGAAATCGGACCACCACAACATGGCTGCCACGATGATTCCTGCCATAGTGCCCACAGAAAAACCCAGGCACGTCTCGCCAATAGTGTATCCAAGATGCCTCCACAATTCTCCCCGGTTGAACAAATTGACCACTGCCGTCCATGCCCGAGAAGGTTTGGAAGTAATGAATTGATTGATCCAGCCGTAATCGGCAGCTGCTTCCCAAATGGCAAAAGCGCTGATTAAAAGCATTATCTGCAGCAGCACAATGATCCGCCGCCGGACCCGGATCCTGCGAAGATATCTCACATGCTCTATGGAATACAGAGCTTGCCTGCCTTGTTTACTGTTCATTGCTGTTCAGCTCCTTCCATATCGCCGCAAAGTACTCTCTAAATTTAGGCGATTCCCTTCGTTTCAGCGGGGAACCATGGCTATATTCAGGGCCAAAATCGATCACATGCTCGCTCTTGACCCGCCCTGGCCTTGGAGTCATTACGATGACCCGATCGGCCATGCTGATTGCTTCCGCAATATCATGGGTTACCATAATCACTGTTTTTCGATGCTGGCATAGAATTCTGCAGACATCTTCACCCACAGCCAGTCGCGTCTGATAGTCCAAAGCTGAAAAGGGTTCATCAAGCAGCAGCAGGTCCGGTTCCGTGGCCAGTGTGCGGATCAGGGCAACCCGCTGCCGCATTCCGCCGCTTAACTGATGAGGATAACTATTCTCAAAGCCGCTTAAGCCGTAGTCCTTAAGCATTTGCTTAACCCTCGCAATACTATCAGGTGTCTTGCGATGCATCACTTCCAGCCCCAAGAGCGCATTATCCAAAATTGTGCGCCATTCAAAGAGATAGTCTTGCTGCAGCATGTAACCAATTTTTTGCGTAGTCCCGGAAATGGGGGTTCCGTCCAGGATGATCGACCCAGTAGTGGGTTTAATCAGACCAGCGATCAGTGATAGTAAAGTAGATTTTCCGCAGCCGCTGGGCCCGACAATGCCGATGAACTCTTCGGCTGTTACCTTTAAGTTGAATTCACGTAGAGCTTCAATTTCGTCTTCAATGGTGTGGTACTTGAGGGACACATTGTTGATCAAAAGTTTGGCCATCGATCTTCACCCTTTCATAAACAATACCCCGTAAGGGGCATCGGCTATTGTGCAAGGGCTGCCTTTGCAATTGAGTTATCCATCAACTGCTCAAAGGGAACAAATTCAACCAACTCGCCTGCGGCAAACATCACCTCCTGCAAGAAGCGGAATCCTTCCTCAGAGACAAGCGGCGTCTGCTGCCAAGCATCAATTTCTTGGTAATTTCGGATCGTGTTAATCAAGACCTCCCGGTCAATCTCAGGGAAAAATGGTGCTACGACCTCTGCAATTTCTTCGCTTGAATGATTCGCTGCCCAGATTTGACCGCGGTGCAGGGCTTGGGCAAATTTGATCAGCATTTCCGGCCTTTCGTTTATTGTTGAACGGCGGGCATGGTAAACTGTATAAGTGATTGGCCCGGCTTCTGCCCCAAGCGAGGCGACTACTTTGCCCCCTCCCATGAGCTCGATTTGGCTCATAGCCGGTTCAAACTGGGCGATATAATCACCAACCCCTGCTTGAAATGCCCCCAACGCAGCTTCGAAGGCAAAATGAGTCAAGACCTCGACATCTTCAAACGGTTGAATGCCGTGTTTTTTCAACACCCACTCCAACACCATCTGGGGCACACCGCCCAGGCGGGCACCGATAATGGTCTTGCCCCTTACGTTTTCCCACGCAAAATCTTCCTCCAAGTCCCTTGTCATAAAAAAGGATCCATCCCTGGCTGTTAACTGGGCAAAACCAACAATCAACTCGGGCGAACCTTGCTGGTAAATGTACAATGCCGCCTCTGGCCCGAAAAAGCCGATATCTACAGACCCGGATATAAGTGCGGCAGCGCCTTTGTCCGCCCCCCATGCTGTTTCCAGCTGAATGTCCAAACCTGCTTCTTCAAAGAATCCAAGTGCCAAAGCGATGTATTGTGGTGCGTAGAAAACCGAGCGCACTACCTCACTTAAGGTTACCTTTTCCAACTGCTTTGCTTCAGCGATACTGCCGAGAAGCAGCGCCACGGCAATTGCCAAACAGATAATCGTGATCCACCCCTGTTTAGACATTGCACTCCCCTTTCAGTACATAGTCAATTTCTCCTGTATTCTATTCACCTGGAAATTGAAGTGTGAAAATAAAAAAACCAGCTTCCGCCATCAAGCTTCTGCTGGTTGATCCTGATTCGATTGGAGTACCATATGCAGTGCAATACCTATAAGAAGAACTCCGCGCTGAACAATGCTCCCAAAGCCAGAAAAGGGCCAAAAGGAATAGGGGTATTCCGACCCTGCCTGGTTATCAAAAGATATATCAACCCAAAAACAGTTCCTGCGAGACTGGCAATGAAGATCGAGCCCAAAGCGGGCAGAGGGCCGATAAACACCCCAATTAACCCGGCAAATTTCACATCTCCCATACCCATTCCTTTGGTGGCCAGGGCCAGCACCAACAAAAATCCGGCGCAGGAAATCAGCCCCAATAAGCTTGCTCCAATTGGAACGGACCAGCCAAGAAATGCCAGTACGGCTCCAATCATGATCCCTGGAATCGTGATGGCATTGGGCAATATTTTATGCTCCAGATCAATAGTACTTGCCACCAACAGCAAAGAGAAAAACAAAAGTTTGCTCACTAGTGCCGGCCAGGAGACCTCCCTTGAGGCATAAAGAGCAAAGCCAACGGCAGTGGTTAGTTCAATAATTGGGTACTGCCAACTGATCCTCATGCTGCAGCAGCGGCACCGCCCTCTTTGGAGCACATAGCTGAGTACCGGAATCAGCTCTCTCGCTTTGAGGGTATGCCCGCAGCCGGGACAATGAGAAGATGGGAAAACGATGGATTCACCTCTGGGAATCCGCCAAATCAGAACATTGTAAAAGCTGCCAAAAATTAACCCGATGGCAAAAAACAACAACACCATGCTACTTTAGATCCTTTAGCTGTCTGATCACATTGTAGATACAGGATATTGTGGTCGGAACAAACTGGTGATCAAGTTGGGCTAACCGCTTATAGGCGCCACCACGCGTAGTAACAGCGTAACGCGGCTTGGTTTGGTTCAGCACCATTGCAGCTACCAATGGAATGTCTTCTGGAGCCAGTTCTATCTCGAATTGATTCTCTACGAACTCCGCCAGAACCTGCCGGACCATCCTTTCGCTGAAATTCTCCAAATGATACCCACCATTATCCTCTCGATCATGATGCGGGTTGGCCCGCACCTGTTCTGCTGCTTCGTCAACTAACTGTTCCAGACTTTTGCGGGTAGTTTCGTCGAGCTCTGCCAGTTTCGTCTTAACCTTGATGTACTGTGGTTCAACCGCATTGAGCACAATTGCACCGATATCCATCCGACACCTTTCACAGAAATCAAAATCAGGGTCATCCTTCTGCTTAAGGGCAATAAGCTCGAAAACAATATCCTCCATGAAATTATGAGCCGTATAATCCAGTTTGCCCACAGCCATGCCACCAACACCCCTTTATCGTGAATTCACTCTCCGTATCGCTGATGAATCCTAACAAACTCTTCTTCACATTCCATGAATGCATCAACAATAACGGGATCAAAATGTTTTCCGGAGCTGTTGAGAATAATCGCCCGTGATACCTCATGAGGGTATGCATTTTTGTAAACCCGTTTGCTGACTAGGGCATCGTATACATCCGCAATCGCCACGACCCGGGCGCTCAAGGGAATCTCGTTCCCCGCCAGGCCGTGAGGGTATCCGGTACCATCCCATTTCTCGTGATGGCTTAGAGCAATCTCGGCACCCATCTGCAAATAGTCAGTCTTGAGCTGATGATTGCAGGTAGCCATCAATGTATCATAACCAATTACGGTGTGGGTCTTCATTATCTCCCACTCCTGGTCGTCAAGCCGGTCTGTCTTAAGCAAAATGTGATCAGGAATTCCAACCTTGCCAATATCGTGAAGCGGGCTCGTCAAGTAAATATTCTCGATAAAGTTTTGATTAATGTGCCCACGATATACATTGTTCTCATACAAATACTCAGCAAGCAGCCGGGTATAGTGGCGCATTCGCTCCAGATGAAACCCTGTTTCATAGTCCCGGGACTCCACCAGTTTGGATATGGCAAAGATGACCGTGTCCCGGCTCTCGATTTCCACAATCCGTTCGCCGACACTCAGCTTCGCCCTCAGTTCCGCTGGCGAACACGGCCTTGTGATATAATTATCGGCACCGGCATCCAAAGTATTAACCACATCCTCTGGATCGTCCCTGTCGGTCATGATCATGATATATGTATAGCGGCTGCCTTCGGC
>FZPS01000098.1_pt132 | contig 24014 bp, 22 predicted proteins | sample 1817821 | NCBI WGS metagenome assembly FZPS01 (sample SAMEA104158645, study PRJEB21678) | metagenome | place: Germany | collected 2015-04-21 | reverse complement strand
CTCCTGTACTATGCAAACAATATAATGGTGAAATCAAATACATAGAAAATGGCAGCTCGAAGAAAAAAGATATTAGTATTTTGATTGAGCAAACCTTGTTTTCCATTCGTGTAAAAGGGGAAACTGATATCAATTCCAGCTATTCTGTTGCAGGCAATATTATTGAAGAGCACGGAGAACATGTTTTGTACTACACATATGTTACAAATCCTTCAGTAATGTCACAAAATAACCCCATTCAACACGGAACTTGTCGAATTGTCTTGACTGACAAATGTAATAATTTGCGGGGAAAATATTGGACCTCAAGCGAGACGATCGGTGACATTCATTGGAGAGCGAGTCATTAATTTTTTCTGAATGGTGAGGAAGGGATGTCTGTTTTGAATACTCAAACCAATACGTTTGCGTATGATTTGCACAGCGGGGAATTAATCCAGATTATTTCTCAAGCGAGCTACTGGGACGTAGTATCATATACAGTCTACAACCCCGCAACTGGCCAAGTCTACAAACTGCCGGAAGATGCCGTATCACCAGCACAACCTAAAACTGACATCAACCTCGATCATCTTCGCTACATCGCTTGGCTGGCAAAGATTAAAGACGAAGTCAGTGAAGGAACCTTGGCAAAGGTTTCTAGTGAAGTTATCCCTCTACCCCACCAGCTGTATGCTTTGAACCGAGCGTTGTCGGACCAAAATATCCGCTACATCTTGGCAGATGAAGTTGGCCTTGGAAAAACCATTGAAGCAGGGCTCATTATTAAAGAGCTGAAAGCCCGAGGCTTGATACGGCGCACTCTAGTCGTGTGTCCGACAGGGCTTGTTACTCAGTGGCGTGCTGAAATGCAGGATAAATTTGGGGAAACCTTCCGGGTTATATTGCCAAAAGATTTCGAAACAATTCGCAACATCACCGACAGTCAAGATGTTTACGGACAATTTGACCAAGTGATTTCTCCCATGGATGCCATCAAGCCATTGGAAAACCGTGTAGGTTGGACCCCTGAACAGATTACGCAGTACAACCAACACCGGGTACATGCTGTGGTGAATAGCGGTTGGGATCTAATTATTATTGATGAAGCTCACCGTGTGGCAGGAAGCACAGGTGAAGTCGCAAGACACAAGCTGGGCAAAATGCTGGCTAGCGCGAGTCCCTACCTGTTATTGTTAACTGCAACACCTCATAATGGTAAGACAAAACCTTTCCTTCGCCTCATACGTTTAGTAGACGAGAAGGCCTTTCCTTATGAAGCTGCTGTGGTAAAAGAGCAAGTGGCGCCTTATGTCATACGGTCTGAAAAACGGGAAGCCATTGACAATAAGGGCAAAAAACTCTTTAAGAACCGAAACACCCAAGCCATCACGCTAACATGGGGTCCCCAACACTCCATGCAAAAAGAACTGTACATGCGGGTGACAGATTATGTGTCCAAAACCTACAACAAAGCTCTGCGAGACCGGGGTAAGAACATGTGGGTTATTTTTCTGCTGATCATCATGCAGCGAATGGTCACTAGTAGTACAAGGGCGATTAAGGAGAGTTTGCTAAGACGTGTAGATGTGCTGAAGCAGGAAGACTTATCGTTGGGTAACCTTAGCCAAGCTGAATCGTTAGAGATGGAGCTGGAAGAGGGAATGGATCAAGCGATGCATTCCATTTCCTTGGACATCCAAGAAGAGATCGAAGCGCTGGAAAACATCATTTCGTTAGCACAGCAGGCAGAGTATCAATATCCTGATGTAAAAGTCGAGCCGCTTCGAACGTTGCTTGAAAACATTACAGCGCAAGAAAAAGATCGCAAAGTCATTGTGTTCACGGAGTTTGTGGCGACACAAAGCTTTCTGGCGGAACAATTGACTAGTTGGGGTTACAAGGTATCTATTCTCAATGGCCGTATGGATATGCAGGAACGAAATGATGTATTGGCTGACTTCCGAAAGGAAAGCCAGATATTGGTTTCCACGGATGCAGGAGGCGAGGGATTAAACTTGCAATTTGCATCTTGCGTTATTAACTATGATCTGCCGTGGAATCCTATGAAGATTGAACAGCGTATTGGCAGAGTGGATCGTATCGGACAGTACAGAGATGTGGACGTCTATAACTTTCTGTTGGAAGATACTGTAGAGAGTCGTGTGAGGCGCGTGTTGGAGGAAAAGCTTTCCGTCATCTTGAAAGAAATTGGCGTTGATAAGTATGCCGACGTGTTGGACGGGGAAACTGCTGCAGTTAATTTTACCGATGCCTATATGAACACCATCCGCAACGAGAGACGTTTGGAACGAAACATCAAACCAATTGAAGAAGATATCCGCACCCAAGTAGAAAACAGCATAAAGGTACGTTCTTTAATTCACGAAGAGAAGGATTTGAGTGCATTGGTGGGCGCTCAGTCTGGCATTGATGTCAGTAGCGCTCTTGCATTGATGATGCGACACTATAGAAATAGCAAAGGCGATGTTGAGTTGCTGGATCAATCTTACAGCCTGACAGACCTAGAAATATCGGAGCATCTGCGTCGGGACATTCGACAGGAAGCACACGATGCTGTGCCGAGCATAGGGTTAGAGGGTCTATCGACTGAACAGGGCGTATTCATGTTATGGCGGCTCTCAGTAACAGCTGACGAAAGCCACAGCAAGACAGTGCCGTTGTTTTTCAACGAAGAAGGTATTTACCGTCCTTTTGCGGCAAAGCGTATATGGGAAGCATTATTGGATCCGTATCAAAAAATCATGTTTGAAGTACATTCTCCTTTGTCAGAGGATCTATTTGCTAGACTGATGGCTCAAGCAGAGGAGCAGGCGAAAGGCATGTTTCTAGACATGAAAGCGGAACACTTGAAACGTCAAGAAGAACGATTTCGCAAGTATAGCTACGCATTAGAGCTCCGCACACAGGCAGCGCACCGCATTGGCATTGAGAACATCAAAAAACATAGATTAGCAACACTGCTAGCAGAAAAAGAAGCAATGAAAAAAGAATATGAGATCAACATGCGTGTATGTCCAAGCTATCGCCTTGAGATGTTGCTGAGGGTAAAGCAGTCATGATGCGACGCCTACGAAGGTTGATGAGCCTGTATACCCAAACTAAATTGCTAGTTTGGGATTTATACGGATTTGCCAAACTCTTTGACTACGAGCAGTTGCTAGAGGAAGAGGGATTTACTGTTATCCATTATGAGGACGTAGAGGCCTTTAGATATCTCTACGAGTCAGAGTTAAGGGACGGTCTTGAGAAATATGCCGTCATTGTCCGAAAAGATATCTATGTTCCCTATGACGTAAAAAGTGCTTGGAAGAGCGTAAATCTATCACTGGAACATCTCTACCCTCGATTGAACAAGGCGGCGTTGGAGCAACAGTTGGAGCATCTTGGGCTGATTGATATAGCTTATGACAGCGTATACTCAAATCTAAGCACATACGATCAGACAGAGAGCTTCATACAGGACATAGCGCTATCCAAGGCGAATGTTCAAAAGTATATTTCCCGTGAGGACCATATACTTTTAATTCAAGCACAGAGCGCACGTAATCATCACGATTGGATTGATGTTGCCAAAAAGAACGCCATGCTTTCTTACTATTCTTTGATGTATGGCACTTCTCGCAATACGCTTGACTTAAACACGCTGTTTGGCACATATATTGATGAAGAATATGCAAACTTGTCCGGAGTGGTTGGTTCTAGTTTTCCTGCTATCCTAACCAAAACCCTGCCAACGATCGCTTCGGGGAAAACTGCATTGATTGTAATAGACGGCATGTCGATGGCTGACTATGAAATGATCAAGCGTACGAATTGGCCATTTGATAGCGAAGATTATGGAGCCTTTGCGCTTATTCCTACCACAACAAGCATTTCTAGGCAGAGCTTATTGACGGGCTTGTATCCAAGTCAAATGGAAAATCAGTTCTCTTTAGCAAGAGAAGAGAGAGGATTTTATCAAGCAGCTGAGAAGCTGGGTTACGCAAAGACAGAGACGTTTTACGGTAGAGGTTATGATGTTGACCTGCATCATCAAGTGAAACTTGCCTCCATTATCCTGAACGACATAGACGACATCATGCATGGTCAGCTGCAGGGCGATATAGGTATGGGACAGGATGTTCGCTTGGTAGCCCAACAAGGAAAGCTGCAACAACTTATCCGTCGCTTGTTATCTCAGAACTTTGCTGTATATATGACTAGTGATCATGGGCATATTTCTAGCGAAGGAAATGGCATCACTAGGAGATTTGGCTTGGAAGCAGAAGCTAAAGCGCAACGGGTCATTGTTTTAAAGGATTTTGCTGAAGCATCAGATGAGCTTAAAGAAGCTTCTAGGCTATTTCCAGGAACATATCTAGACAAAAGTTTTCAGTACTATATCGCTAAAGATAATAAGGCTTTTGTTGCGCTTGATCAAAAACTGGTAACCCATGGTGGCATTTCTCTCGAAGAAGTTATTGTTCCATTCATAAAAATTGAAGGAGTGAAATAATGGCACGAATGGTCGGATTATCCCGAAACATTAAACCCGCATGGCTTAACAAGTGCGTGGAATTAGTGTTATCGGGAAAAAACGAACGAGAATTAAAAGAAGCGCTCAACGAGTACCTTGCTTTTGAGATAAAAAGCAAAACTAATCTTAGGAAAACCCGCGAGCTGTTAATGAACATCTGGTACTACCCAGCCGATAAAATCGATAGTATTCGCGAGCTAGCCTTAGAAGCCTATCAGGATGAAAAAGCTAATAGGTTAGCGCTTCACTGGTGCATGATTCTACTGCGTTACCCTGTTTTTGTGGAAATGACTCGTCTAATCGGAAGGATTAACCAAGTTCAGGGAGAGTTTACTGTAGGCTGGCTAAAAGAAAAGCTGTTTGAAGCTTGGGGAGAACGTAGTACACTGTTACATTCAACAGATAAGATTTTACAGATGTTGCGTGATATGGGTGTCATCAAGAGAATAAAGTCGGGGACGTATACCATTCAGACAACGCGTGTAAATGACGATCCATCTAAGTGCGTTCTAGTAAAAACGATTCTGGCTTTAAAAGAAAAAGCTTATTATGAACCGGCAGAAATAATGTCGGCTTCAGCTTTTTTCCCCTTTCAGTTTGAAGTGGATCATCAATGGATTCATGAGATGGGCTGTTTTAAGCTTGGGAACTTTTGTGGAAATATAGTCTTGGTTACTGAATAAACTTCTTGTAGATCTGTTCTTATAATCGAACACTTTCATTAACAATCGTCTTGCTGGACAATGTAACTAGAAGTCTATTCACCGGGCGGAATGTATGATGGAACTTTTATACAGGACATTGACATCTATAAATATCGCGTCCATCAGAAGAAACCCTGTCATAGCAGATCTTTTCGCACGCATGAGTCTGATGGAACGATGCGGCTCAGGCTTGAGAAACATAATTGAAGCCTATGAATTTGAAGGAAATTATAGAGAAGAGCTAAAATCTGAATTCAGATCAACGGAAACCTCTTTTTTCGCAGTCTTAAGTAATTTAAATTATGTCGGTCAAAATGACGGTTAAAATGACGGTCAAAGTGAGGGTCATTCAGCAGCCCCGTTATGATAAAAATCCGTAATTGTAGAGATACCAGCAAAGTCAGCGTTATCATAAATTGTGCACGTCTTTGTGATTTCTAATCAGAAGAGGCTGGTCTCGTGACCATAACACTCATCTATCTTGAACCAAAGATTGATTTGATCTTCTTGGTGCAAACAGCCGATGAATCTACGCAATTGTGAAATTCGGAAAGTGTGTTTTCGAGATAAACGAATGTATGATTGTTTGATTAAGCCTGCGTGTTGCCAATGGCGGATTTCATATCTATAGCGATCTTTCGCTGAGGCTTTAGACGTTATCATCAGAGTCGTGCATAGGTACAAGTCACCGTCAACTCCCACGATTACAACGGGTCTTTCATCTGATTGTGACGGGTTATCTTCGTATGGAAAGTCAGCCGTCCAAATTTCACCTAAACTTGCCATGCGTAGCCCTTGTGTCTATTCTTTATGTTTTGACAACCGCTCTTATTACTCGATTGAGATTTGCTCTGCCTCAGGAATTAGTGTCAATAAGTGTTCACTCCTTCTCGGAAACTTATTCTTTATATAGGCCTGTCGGTAAAACTGTTCAATTTCTTCTAGAGGTATGATTTTCTTTCCAACACCGTTTGCGTAGGCTCTGTGCCAAGGGCCGTTCGGCTGATGTGATAGTTCGACAAGACGTGATGTAGCCAGATTTTTATAAAGACTAAAAATGTCAAATAAAAGTCGAATCTCCTCTGCAGAAAAGACACTGTAATCAATTGTTTCAGTCGATTTTATTGGGGCGTCAGCATAAGCTTTATATTTGTGGTAAACAGAGGGAATAACAGGTCCAAGATTCCACGCCTCAAAATCATCATGAAACAAGGGCTTGCCACGCTCCAAAATGCTTACTATTTGCGCGAAATAGAGTATTTTATTTAACCTTAGGTTCGTCATTGAACCTTGCTCTCTTTTGTTCTCTGCGGTGATAAAGAAATTTGCTACATCGAAAACAGTAGCCACGGCGTGTTCCTCCTTCCTCATGTTTGCTACTCAGCTAGTAATCGTAGTGTATCATAGATGGTGTAAAACGAGGGTATCAAGAAAACCAAATATTGCACATGATTCTGTCAAAGAGTTCAGTAAATCTAAAGCGGATATATCATGTTCGGATTCAATTATCGATGATTGCAATTGAAGTCAAAGAGATTTCAAGAGCTTAATGCGAGATATCAAGCCGTAACAGGCAAGATACTTCCGATGGAAATGATCTCGCATGTAGAGCCCTATGAGACACAGGAAAAGCATAGTGAAGCTTGTGAAAAAGCCGGTAAGGATCTGCTGCCTGAAATCTACAGGTGGGATCTTTCCGGGCACATATATTACTAGTTAGTGATTAAGACAAGGAGCCATTCATCATGAGTAGTTTTGAAGATCTTCGTATCGTGGATAATTTCTACCAAACCTCGCTGTTCTTCCCGATGCCGACCGTTATTGTCAGTACACTTTGCGAAGACGGGATGACCAACTTGGGGCCATATTCTTTGGTTCAGCCGTATTATGTAGCCGGCAAGGATTATTACGCCATGCTTCTTTGTTGCCGCAATTCATCGAATACGGCGCAGAACCTCCTTCGCAACGGAAAGTGTGCCATCAACTTTATCGACGATAAACCGAAAACTTTCAAAGAGGCGGTCAAGCTTTCATGGCCGGGAGATAAACCGGCTGAGAAAATGGCAAACTGCAAATTCAGGCTGGAAAAGAGCTTGATTGAAGAAGCAACGGGTGAGATAAGACCTCAGGTGCTGACCGACGCGCTTCAGGTGATCGAATGCACGTGGATGCGCGAGCTTGACGGCGCGGATGAGGATCAGCCCGGCGAACTCGACGGCTATGAAGGGCCGTACCGTGATTTCAACGGCATTACGAGCAAATTCGGCGCTCACTTTATTCTTCGCGTCGATAAGATTTTAATGAAGAAACAGTATAGAGACGCCATTATTAACGGTGTAAAAGCCAGTGATTTCCCGCCGCTTCCCATTGATTACGGATATCGCGACAGTAAAAATTTCTGGTACCACAGAAAAGCGAGGATGCGTGCTGAACTATTGCAAATGCGGCAAGCTTCGCTTGCTTCCGTTCGTTACGCCGCTGACCGCGCCGACGATAAGATCAAATTCACCGACGAAGCGCTCATGACCGTGCTGGGTGTGCCGCGCGTGTTTTTATCTCTCGTTTTAAAGGGCTGTGTTGACTGGGCAAGAGAGAACAACGTCGAACTTATCACAGAAGAACACATGAAGATCATTAACGATAAACGCTCTAAAGAAAAGAGTAAGGGTTGAGCGGGATATAAAATCCAAGATTAGCTAAACAGAATACAGGATTATTCTTCAAGCGCTCTTTGGTCGATTTTTGTACGTTATTAAAGCTGCTCCCGCACATGCAGGGATGATACAAGTTGTGCCAAAAGCGCCATCTTTTTCGAATGATTGCATCCGGACAAGCGTTGTAATCCAGAAAACGCCGGATATTATGTGGGCGTCTACTATTTGCATCCGGACATGTGGCGGGGGTGATCCTTAAGTGCGTCAGTGTGTTATTTTATAAGCACGGGGAGGTCATTACTATGTGGGTCATTATCATTGCTCTTATTCTAGGCTTTTTTCTGAGTATTTTCGACAGCGCAAAGCGCTACTAGCTCACACATTTACTTGTTAGCGATTGACTGACATAGGGAGTGTTGTTTCTTTGCCTCAAAGTACTCTTAGGAGTACATGAATTGAAGGGAAGGCTTGGCTGACCAGATTGTCACTTGAGTTTCTGGGATGCTCTCATCTTAGCCCATAAAATGAAGAGGCCGCCTCTTTTTGAGACGGCCTCTCCAGTTTGAGAAAAGAAGTGCTCTATCTTCTCGGATTCATTTTCTCAAGCTTACTCGCTCAGCTCATCAATGAGAGCCTTGATTTCCGTCTGATCTTTGCCGATTGCGCTGACAACTTCAACATCGCCTGCGATGATGCCGGCTTTGGCTTCTTCGAGTTTTTGCTTACCCTTTTCGGAAAGCAGTGAAGCCAGATGATCATCTTCGACAATGGCGACGGCCGCTTCTTCGAGTCCAAGGATCTCGTACTCTCCGTAAGGCAATCCATCGCCCAAGAAGCGAGTGATCGTCGCGTAAATGCCGTTCCCCAGCTCTTTGAGAACGGAGGTCACGAACGTCGCTTTGATTTCGGGGTCGTTTTCGTACATGAGCGCTTGGTTCGTATCGACGCCGACAACGTAGCGGTTTTCTTGTGCCGCAGCGGTGTGCACGCCGTTACCGGAAGCACCGGCTGCCGCGAAGATGACGTCTACCCCGGCATCCTTGTACTGGGTGACGGCCTGTGTCTTTGCTGTATCCGGGTCATTCCAGCCGCCAACGTAGTTGGTGACGATCTTGGTTTCAGGGTCATAGAATTTGGCGCCCTGGATGTAGCCCAAAAGGAACTCCTGAATAACGGTGACTTCGTCCATACCGCCGATGAATCCGACTGTCTTTGTAGCGGCTACGTTGTCTTTGTCGGACGAGGCGATGTCAGCAGCGACGACGCCGCCAAGGAAGGCCGCCTCACTCACTCGGAAGTCGATGCAGTAGATGTTGTTGTCGCCGTCTTTCGTCATGTCTTCGCTGATCATGACAAAACCGACTTCGGGGTGCTCTGTAGCAAGTTGCGCCACGTTATCCTTGTAGTCTCCGGCTGTGATGATCAGGTTCGCGCCTTTGTCAACAGCTTCATACATGGCATCGAGGTTGGCCATCACGTCGGCTGTGGTCTCGATGACGTAGACGTTGGCTTTGTCCGCGAAATCGACTGCCGCCCGATCTCCGCCGCTGGCAATGCTATCCCAGAATGACAGATCGCCCCGGTTTTTAATCAGAACGTAGATTTCGGCTTTCTCAGCACTAGGCGGTGCCGGCGGATCGGTAACGTCCGTTTTGGGTGTTTCTGCTGTATCCTTAGGTTCCGTCGGTGTCGGTGCCGGCTTGCCGCCACAAGCAACGCTCGCGACGAGAACGGCAAGAACCAATAGGATAATCGCAATTCTTTTTTTCATCTGTTTTCTCCTTTCGGTTGATCATTCCATGTTTGGAAATGACATTTAATTTTTCGTTTTTTCTTCTTCATACATCGCCAACAAAGTTTGACGATATTGATCATCGTAATCGTCTGCCAGCGGTGTCACTTTGCTTGCTTCATTCAAGAAGTGGGCAAAGTCTCTTCCTTTTTCACGTCCCTCGATGGTATGCATATCAATGGCATAGTCGGGTATTTCCGGCACTTCGCCTTTCGCCGATTCGCGCATGATAATACACTTGATGTTGTCGGTGGATCGCTCCTTCTTGCAGCGGCACAGATAACGGATGGCTTGCAAGAAAAAGATCGTTCGATCGCCATCGTGGTAATCGAACTCTTTATGAAGCTCAAACAAATTACGCACTAAAATCGGAGCTTCAGGATTGCCAAACCCGATATCTTCTACCGAAATCACAAGTAAACGCTGCCACATCTTTGCTTCATGAAACGGCGATGTCAGATAGAGCTCATATGCAAAGCGCATGGCAAGATCTTCATCGGCACGACGTATACATTTTTGCAAGGCAGAAATCACCAGATCGGCTTTAAGCCCGTTCTTTGTGATTGTGTTTGACCAAGCATCATAATATTCAGCCATTCTTACCTCCCTTTTAATTGAATATTTTTCTTACGTCTAACGAGCAGGTTGCGAGCAAGCTGCGCGATGACTAACACAAGGATTATAAAAATGTAAGGGAAAGCGGAAATCACCTTTAAGTCCGCATCGCTGTAAAGCTGCAGATATATGGTGATCGTTTCACTGAATCCGTAGAGCAGCGAACCGCCCCAGCCAAGCAGCGGATGACTGCTGCTTAACGTATCCATAGCCAGCGAAAGAAAGCCGCGACCGGCAACCATGTTTGCGGTAAACGACTTCAAAGCTCCCATCGAAAGATACATGCCGCCAAAGCCGCAGAAAATGCCGCACAACAACAGCGCTTTAAAGCGCACGCGATTCGTCTGGATGCCGACGGAGGCAGCTGCCTCGGCGTTTCTCCCTGTCGCCCGGATATCGAGACCGAGCCTTGTGCGATACAGCAAAAAGGAAAGCCCTACGGCAAATATCCAGCCTAAGTACGTAATAAGGTTATGTCCGGACAAGACGCGACCGAGAAACGGTATATCACGGATTAGGGGGATGTGGACGGCAGGAAAGGTGAGGCTTGTAAGCGAACTGCTTGTTACCTTGCTGCCTGTGATTAAGGTGAGAACAAAGACGGTTACTCCCGCAGAGAACAAGTTGATGGCAACGCCGACGGAGTTCATGGGCGCTTCAAGATAAAGGGTGAAGTAGCCCAAGGCAAAGGACAATATAATCCCTGCGAGGAGTCCGGCTAACATGCCAAGAAACAGGCTTTGTGTGAACGCGCTCACAAGCACGCCCATGAGCGCGCTCATAAGCATCGTTCCTTCAATACCTAAATTGAACATGCCTGATTGTGAAACGATGTTCGCGGCTAGTGTAGCCAGCATCACCGGCGTCGTTCCGGCTAGGACAGAGAACCAAAAATCTGCAGATAATATGAAGTTCATGCGAATTCTCCTTCCGAGTCAGACCGTACTTGGGCCAGAGAGATTTTTCGATCGTATTTTGCTTTGAAACCGTAGAGGAACTTGCTTGAAGCGACCAACACAATGACGATACCTTGCAAGAAAGCGACGACTTCAGGCGGTATGTTGGTTGAACGCGACATGATTTCCGAACCGATACGCAAAAACGCGATAAAAATCGCCGTCACCGGAATAAACGCAGGATTACCGTTGGCAAGCATGTGAACCATTAAACCGTCCCAAACGTAGTTGACGGGACCTTGCCATAAAAAGCGCTGATACATGCCGAGCATTTCAATGGCGCCTCCCATGCCGGCGATACTTCCGCCTAAAAACTGCGCTCCCAGTATGATCAATCCTGAATTCAAACCTACGTTCGTGGCAAAGGTAGGGTTGAGACCGACGGTGCGAATTTTCATGCCCAACGCCGTTTTTCTCATAAGATAAACAACGCCCAGATAAACGATTAACAGGATAAGGGCTCCCCAGTGCATCTTGCTTTTCGGGATCATCAGACCAAGTTTCGCTTCTTTGGGGAAAGCGTGGCTCCCCCAAGTACCGCTTCGTTCCAACAGGAATGTGCTGACGATGTACGCGCCCCCGTAATAAAAAATTGAGTTGAACATGATCGCCGAAACGATGGGATTGACCTTCGTATAGCGATACAGCAGAACAGGCAACATGGAGATGATGCCGCCTGCCATAGCGGAGACAAAAATGGCAACAAATTGCGTAACGCCTACGATCGTAGGAAGTTTCAAAGCGACGACGCTTGCCAGCACGGCACCCATATAAAATGCGCCGTCTTGACCAATGTTAAAAACACCGCTCTGCAAAACGATATTCATGGCAAGACCGGTAAAGATAATCGGCATAGCTCTCTCGATCACGCTGAAGAAACTGCGCCAGCTCTGGAAAGGACCAGCCACTAAGCGATTGATCGCTAACCACGGATCATCGGCAACGAAGTAGATGATGATAAAAACGATCGATAACGCGAGTACTAAAGCAATGGCAATGCGCACAATGCTAAAGTTTTCCATAATTATGGAGCGCCGTGGCGGAATATTTACACTCATTTCTTTCTTGTTCATGATTCCATTGACTCCATCTTCTTCAGGCCAAGCATGTAAAGTCCAAGCTCCTGTTCAGTCACAGGTGACTCTTGGTGGTTAAACCTAGCCACTACCTCGCCTTTGTACATGACAATGATGCGATCGCTCAAGCTGAGAAGCTCGCCCAAATCGGAACTTATCAGCAAAATCGCACTTCCCTTTTCCCGCATCTCCAGAATCCGCTGATGGATGAATGAGATAGCTCCAACATCGATGCCGCGAGTCGGCTCATTCAAGATCAGCGCATGCACATCAGTACTGAATTCGCGTGCAACGACAACTTTTTGAATGTTTCCCCCCGACAGTGTTTGCACTCTTTGTGAGGGGGCATTCGCTTTGATCTGAAAATCATTGATGAGTTTACGCGCTTCTTCGTCGATCTTTTTCTGTTTTAGTGCGCCGAACTTGCTGGTAAAGTTCTTGATTCTGGGTGAAAACAAATTTTCCCAAATCGTCAGCTCTTTACAGACACCGTCTTTCATGCGATCGGCAGGTACCTTAGATAGCCCCAATTTGTTCAACTGATTGATCGATATATGATGGACGTCGTCCCCTTCAAAAAAGATCTGGCCGACATAATCTTTCGCTTGCCCGGTGAGTACGTTAAACAATTCGTTCTGCCCGTTTCCATCGACGCCTGCAATGCCGAGTATTTCACCGGCGCGCAAGGTAATATCGACGTTTACCAACTTTTCGACGCCGTGAACGTCGGCTTGTTTCAAATTTTCGGCATGTATTACGACATCACCCGGTTCTTGGAAAGGTTTATCTATTGTCTGACTGACTTCCCGACCGACCATAAGCTCCGATATTTTCTCGTTGCTAAGGCCTCCGACCGGGTATGTGCCCATGTTCCGACCATCGCGCAAGATGGTGATTCGGTCGCAAATCTGGCGAATTTCATTCAATTTGTGTGAGATAAAGACAATCGTGACGCCTTGCTTCTTCAAATCGCTTAGACGCGCGAACAGCTCATCCGTTTCCTGCGGCGTCAGCACTGCTGTCGGTTCGTCAAGAATAAGGAGCTTAACACCTCGGTGCAGGATTTTAAGGATTTCCAGCTTTTGCTTCATACCCACGCTCATGTCGCGCACAAGCAGACTTCCATCGACGTTCAACTGGTACTTTTTATCGGCCTCACGCAATTCGTTCAGATCGTCTTGTCTATGGATAAGAAAGGGTTTCCCCTCAAGTCCTAAGCGAAAGTTTTCCCAGCCGGAAAGCTCTTCGATCAGCATAAAGTGCTGATGCACCATGCCGATGCCTTTTTCGATGGCATCGCGACTCGTACGCAATTCAAGACGCTCATTTTCTAAATAAATAGCGCCGCTTGTCGGATTCTCCATCCCGTAGAGAATCTTCATCAAGGTCGATTTTCCCGCGCCGTTTTCGCCGACGATGCCGTGAATTTCACCTTGTAAAATAGTCAGTGAAATATCCTGATTCGCGATAATACCGCCGTCAAAAACCTTCGTTATTGAATCTACTCTCAGCAATTCAACGCCCACAGGTGACCTCCTTTTTTACGCATACTCAGCGCGTGCAAGAATCGCCGGCAATCTCTGTTCTGCCTCATGCTTCGTTTTTTCAACATCGATAAAGAGGACTTCTCTATTTTTCATGACGACTCGTCCGTCGACAATCGCATGGATCACGTCTTGTCCTGTGGCCGACGTCACGAGATGGTGCGCCATTCGATCGGAAGGCCAGAAGCGAGTCGAGGACAAGTCAATAACAATAAGATCCGCGGTGTCGCCTGATTGGATCGACTTGTCAGGTCTGCCCCGTTCTAAAATATCGTCTGAGGAACGGCCGAATAGATGCAAAAGCACGTCAGCTCGTAAGGCAAACGGATCAAAAACAGGAAGTCCTTGATCAACCATGATCACGCTTTGGAGAATGCGCGCCTGATTGAACAAGTCGTGCATCGTGGAAGATGCTCCGTCGCATCCCAGTCCGAGTCGAACTCCGTGCTCTAATTCCGCGACAACGTTAGGAATGCCGTGACTATGCAAATTAGAAGTCGGACAGTGGACGACAGTTGTTTTTGCTTCCGCCAGCATCCTGATATCTTCCGCTGTCAACAACACCCCGTGAGCTGCCAACAAATGTTCATTCAATACACCTTGCTTTTGCAGAAACGGTACAGGCCGTTCTTGATAATGCTCTAGGCAATACCTTACTTCTTCGCGGTGCTCACATAGATGCATGTGAACGCCGGTTTTTCTTTCTTTGGCCAATAAACCTGTTTGTCGAACGAGCTCTTGACTGCAGTTCATAAGTTGTCTGAGCGCGAAATAAACCTTGATGCGTCCGTCGGCAGCGCCATCAAATGTCGCAAAGAAATGATCTTGCAGATCGAGCAGTTCGTCTGTTTTGTGACTAAGCTTTTTATTAAACCCATCGCTTATATCCATGGCTGACATAGAAAGCGTCGCCCTGATCCCGGACGACTCCACTACAGAGGCGACTTGATCCATGTGAGGGCCGCCCGCATCGGCAAAATGAGTAATGCCCGCTGAAAGCATTTCGGCGATAGCTAAAGAAGCACTGACACGCATATCTTCCGGAGTGAGAGCCGACTCGAAAGGAACAAGGATACGCCTCCAAACCATGGGATACTGCTCACTCGTGCGGCCGTGCAACATTTGTTGCGCGACATGCGTATGACGGTCCGTAAATCCGGGAATTAAAAGGTTTCCTTTAAGATCAAGAAGATCGGCAGAATTGATCTTCTCGTCTTTAGTCAGAGTCGAAGCATTCTCTTCGGCAAAAATGTCACTTACATGACCGCCGGAAACAACGACGGTGTGCAACCCGGATAAGGTAAAATCAGGAAGCAATAGTCGCGCATTTTTTATAATGAGTCGTGTCGATTTTGCCCGGGACATAGTTAAAGCGTTAATGATGCTTCTAAGGCCAGTTTGATCATTTGATTTGTACCGGTTTCGCGTTGCTCTGATGTCGCCATTTCTCCGGTACGGCGCGAATCCGTAACAGTAAGGAGACACAGCGCGTTTACCTTTGCCCGAGCCGCGATCATGTAAAGCGCGGCGGCCTCCATCTCTCCTGCCAAGACGTTCATTTTTGCCCAGCTGCCTACATTCGTTCTCTTCTCAGAATAAAAGGCGCTGCCGGAGGCAATGTTGCCGACATGAACAGGGATTTTCAGCTCGCGGGCTTTATTGACGAATTTTTCCAACAGATAAAAGCTGCAAATAGGCGCGTATTTTCCGGGCAATTCGTACTGCTCGTCGAGATTTGAATCGTGGCAAGCGCCCATGCCGATGACCACGTCGTTGATGTTCAGATCCTCTGAAATGGTGCCGCATGTGCCGATACGGATAAGGTTCCGGCAGTTGTAAAAATGCACTAATTCATAGGCATAAATAGCCATAGAGGGCATGCCCATACCGGAGCCTTGTACGCTGATTTTCTTGCCTTTATAAAAGCCCGTGAAACCAAGCATATTTCTCACAGTATTGTAACAATGAACGTCTTCCAGATAGTGCTCAGCGATGTACTTCGCACGCAGCGGATCTCCCGGCAAAAGAATCGTTTCTGCAACGTCGTCGGGAGCTGCCATGTTATGAATGGTTGGAGCTCCAGTTTGAAAGGCCATTTTTAGACTCCTTCCAATTATGAATACGGTTGGACACGCGCTGATAAAGCGCTTTACCGCATCATTTTAACGTGATATATTGGTGTCGTCAAGGCCTGAAAAGTCCGGTAATTCATTCTTGAAGAGGCATTTAATTATGAAACGATCTGTATTCATTTTGGGGAGTTTTGTCGTCGATCTAACAGCGAAAGCGTCGTGGCTACCTGTTGAAGGGGAGACGATAAAAGGCGATTATTTCAAAATCGGACCTGGCGGAAAAGGGGCAAATCAGGCAGTCGCAGCCGCTCGCGCAGGTGCCGATGTTCAGTTGATGACGAAAATAGGACAAGATTTGCTCTCGCCGGTCGCCATCGAATCGTTCACTCAAGAGTCATTGATGTCCGATCTCGTGCTGATCGATCAAAACAATCCGACCGGCATCGCTTTGATTATGGTCTCAGAAAGCGGCGCGAACCAGATTCTTGTTGTGCCCGGGGCAAGTGCGTGTGTTACGGAAGACGACTTGTTGCGCGCGAAAGAAGCGATAACGAAGTCACGTATTTTCTTGACTCAGCTCGAAGTGAACATTGATGCTGTTGAGAAAGCAATTGATGTGGCGCATGCCAATCAAGTAGAAGTGATTTTAAATCCTGCGCCCGCTCAGCCTATTCGTGATGATCTTTACAAAAAAATCAATTACATTACACCGAACGAAACGGAAACCAAGTTATTGACAGGGTATGACGTCACCGATCTTGACGGCTGTCATTTGGCCGCGAATTATTTCTTTGACAAGGGTGTACAAAACGTCCTGATTACTCTAGGCAGACTCGGTGTGTATGTGAATGACAAAGAAAAATTCAGTATGATCCCCGCCATGCCCGTTCATGTGGTCGATACAACGGGAGCGGGTGATGCTTTTAATGGCGCTTTTGCGGCCAGCTTAGATACCGGCAAAGATGTGTTTACCGCGGCATTATTTGCTAATGTGGCCGCTGGATTGTCGGTTCAGTCTTTTGGAACCGCTCCCGCAATGCCTTATAAGCGAGATATTGATGAGGCGTTAAAAGAGTGGAATGTTAGACCGGAGCTACAGGCCTTTAATTCTTAAAAAATACGTTTGCTTGTAGAGCCGCGCAAAATAACTTTAGGTTGTAAAAACGTTTGCAACGGTTCCGTTTCCGGATCGGTAATTAAATCAATGAGATGCCGAGTGGCCAAGGTCGAAACGGAATCCGTGTGCAAACCGACGGTGGATAAAGACGGTGTGGTGAAGGCGCCCATAGTGAGATCGTCGTACCCGAAAATGGAGACATCTTCAGGCACACGTATACCTTTTTCGTTCAATCCTTTGATCAGGCCAAAGGCAGCAAAATCGCTATTACAGACGACAGCCGTTACTTTCAGTTTTTTCACGACATCAGCGGCGCTGTAGCCGGCTTCCATGGAGAACTCGGATGGAATAATATTTTTGGAAGGCATCTTCAGACCGAAACACTTCATGGCATCGAGCATACCATCTAGTCGCAACTTCGCAACGAGTATATCTTGCGGTCCGGTGAGGCAGGCGATCGATGAATGACCGTTCGACAGCAACCATGAGGTCGCCTCGAAGGCGCCGGCATAAAAATCGCTTGAGATGACGGAGCTGTTCGGACGCATATTGTTGCTCGGTTCGAGCAGGACGACCGGGATATTCTTGATGGCGGGGACCTGCGATTCAAATAGTCCATAATCTCGCGTGACAAGCAGGGCACCGTCCACGGCGCCGCTTTGCAAGATTGAGAGCGGTTCCTTATCGTATTTGCAGTCATAATTGATCAGCATGGTGCCATAGTCATGCGAGAGAGCTTCCTGGGTAATTCTTTTGGCCAAACTGGGAAAGTAGGGGTTAACGATATCCGGAAATATTAAGGCGATAACAGCCGATGTTTTCGTCGCCAAACTCCGCGCGATTCGGTTTGGCGTGTAATTCAATTCTTTGGCTGTTTTTTCAACGCGTAACACTGTTTCATCGCTAATGCGATGATTCTTTTTGTTCAGAACGAGTGACACCGTTGTCTCTGAGACTCCTGCTGCTTTTGCTACATCTTTTAAGGTTATTCTTGCCATTGATACCGTCGTTCCTTACTGCTGTAGCATTTATAATACATCTTAAACACTTTCTTAGCGCTGAAGTATTAACTGCCGTAGATTCAATTTTTATATCGCTACTTACCAAGCATCCACTGCATAACGGGTCCTATTTGGGAACTCCAAAATTCAAAGTTGTGTTCGCCCTCACACTCATAATACTCATACGAGACATGGTGTTCATCGAATACATTTTTGGTGCGTTGCACATTTTCGTATAAGTAATCATCTGTGCCGATCGTAAGATAGATCTCCGGAAGCGTTAATTTTTGTCGGAGAGCCGTTTTCATGCTCATGATACCATCGACTTTTGAACCCTCCACTTTCTTGTCGTCAGATAGAAACAGTCTCCAAGGGTACGTCCTTGTCGTTATGGTATCAAGATCATCCGGAATAATTCCCGCAGAAAAAGAGGCTACCTTGCCATATATTTCAGGATATTTCATGGCGATGTTTAACGTGGCAAATCCGCCCATTGAAAGACCGGCCAAAAAAGTATTTTCTCGCTCCGGCAACGTGGGAAAGAGGCGGTTAATGTACTCACGCAACTCTTGAGTCAGGAATGTCTCTTGAAGCGGACCGTCTTCCATATCAGTCCAGAACGAATTGCCGCCATCAGGACAAACAACCATTAAATTGGATCCAATAATATCTCGCTCAACATTTGAATAGTAAGACCAATCCGTATCGTCTCCGTGAGTGCCGTGCAATAAATACAACACTCGATAAGAGGGTTGTTCTTGGAAGAATTTGGGTTCGTCAAAGGTATCCAATTGTTCCGGCGGGTAATCGCTTTCCGTCGGAGTAGGAATCAGGATCGTCACGTTCGTATATCGGCGTAAACAATTCGAATATAATTTCATTCTGATATGTGCCATAAGGAAACACCTCCTTTATTCTTTCAAATCTATAATCTCACAAAATGTTTTAATTTAGTTAATAGATTGTACCGTAAGGTTGCACTTCTAATGTGGCCCTGCAACCCACATGAAGTTGATCACCCTCAGTGGTTTATAGACGGTATCGATGTGTTGCTCTATGCTCCTACCGCCATCAACAGACAGGCGTTCGCGGTAGAAGGTGAAAAAAACAGAGTCTCCATGCGCTATAAAGGCGGTTTTTACGCAGGAATCGAAATCGGAATCGGCAAATATCATTCGGAATCGGCAAATATCATTTTGAAATAGGCACCGGAAAAGAAACTTCGAGTGGGTATAGCGCTGCCCGTTTTCTCAAGTTGGAAGCTAAACGGTAACAAGCCTGCTCTCTAGAATGTGAAGGCTCTAGAACGGGAAGGCTCTAGAAAAGGAAGACTCTAGAACGGTAAGGTTCTAGAAAGAGAAAGCTCTAGAACGGGAAGGCAACTTCCCATTAAAAATGATTTTTTCGACGAGAACAGAAAGTAAACTTCCGACTTGCGTTGTTTTATCGCTTACAACTGGAAGCCAGCTTCCTATCCGCGCGATTTTCACTCATTAACGATGATATTCTTCGATGGTTTTATCGATGACTTGAGCGAGTTTTGAACTCAAATATTTGCAATCGAAATCTTTAACTCCATTTTTACAATTGGCCTTTATAGATTTCAATTCTTCATCGCTCATATGATAGAAGTGTTTAATAGCGTCGACCAGCTCTTCCGGATTTTGTCCTTCCAGCTCAATGCCGCAGTTATACTTGTCGATGATCGAATAACCCATCTTAACCGTCGATATGATCGGCTTTCCTGAGGCCATATACTCAAACAATTTGTTGGAGCTGTTTCCTCTAGACCAGTTATATTGAGTTTGAGTATAGATCAGCAAATTAACAGAAGCCTTGCTTAAAACGTAGGGGATGTATTTGCCTTCGACATACCCCTTGAATTTTACGTTCGTGATATTTTCATCCTTTAACCTGTCTTTTAAACGATTTTCTTGGTCGCCGCTCCCATAGATCAAGAAAAGGATATTCTCATCTTCAATTAGTTTTGCCGCGTCTAACAATTTATCAAGATCATTTACTCTTCCGAGAGCACCTACGTAGACAGCTCTAAATTGATCGCCGTGAAGATCTTCGTCCTCAAACTGATACGTTCTTACATTGTTTTCAAACTCATCAACATCGACACCGTTGTTGATGTAATAACAATGGTCTAGGTTTATCGATCCGCCGTTGTCGATGTCCCATTTTTTATCTACGATATATTGAAAATCTCCTTCTTTTAAGAATATTAACGAGTTCGAGTTGTCATAGATATATCGTTCACCTGCCAGCATGATTCTTCCGATCAAGCTGCTCTCTTTGATTCTTCCGCCCAAGAAAATGACTTCAGGCCAAAAATCTCTGACCTCGTTTATGACAGGTATTTTGTATTTCTTTCCTAATTGAACGGCGGCAAGCATAGCTAAAGGATGCGGTGATGAACCGATGATGAGATCCGGCTTTCCTTCTTTCTTAATAATCTCTCTAGCTGTTTTCTTTACATTAAAATAATAATTGATCCAATTAAGTATCCTGTTGATGTCATTCTTCTTATACGATCTGGATTTAATGTAGTAAAAAGGAACTTCGCCATCGCGATATAGGAATGTTGAATTGTCTTTGATCAAATTTTCTTTTGCATAACGGAATTTTGAAGAAGAGAAGACAGTAGTTTTGTAGTTTCTTCTGTTTAAATGTTTTGCAAGCCGAGCAGGTCTCTGGTTTCCTTCCAAAGATTCGTCAGAAGATTCCGGATGAAATATCCAGACTTTAGTTTTCTCTTTAGTTGCTTCCATTAAACCTCTCCGGCATTGTGTCAATTCCAGAATGTTGGTGTAACAAGAATAAGTATGAGGTATGCATCTCCCTTGTCAAATTAATTTTACATTACAAATCGACAAAGAAGATTTACAAGATCGCCCCTTTAGATTTTAGCGCAGATGACGACTATTTTAAAGTGATCTAATCCTGTGCAATAAGCATTTTTAGCGCCCAAGAGCGTAAACGATCAGCAGAAATCCAATGAAGATCGTCTGCGCTATAAAAATCGGCCGGCGCTTTTCATACGGCAGTATTGCGGCCCCATGAAGAATCAGAGGAATCATGAACGGGTAGATCGTGATGAAATGACGGAATGTGAACGTCGTGATCACGATGATCAGCAGAGAGAACAAGAAGGTCAGCGCCATTTTCTTCATAGAGCGGATACTTAATAGGGCGTAAGGCAATCCGTAGAGCTGAATGATGGTTCCGAAGCTGACAACGGCATCAATGAGGGCATTGACCGAGAAAGATCGTAGAAATGGTGAGAAAAGCCAGATCGGCGTTGGCACGATCAGGCCGAAAGCAATCCTAAGAAAGATCCCGAAGGGCAGAGGAGGCACTGAAAAAATAACTTGCGATACGCCGGGGTTTCCCGCCAATAATTTGTCCGAATAGCGCGTGTAAAACCGCTTCAACATGTACAACAAATCGAATCGGGTCATTAGGATCGGCAACACCGCCAGAACGAGAAGAAGACTGATGAGATAATGTCGTTTTTTGTTCTCTACTTCCATGAAAACGAAGGAAAGCGCCATGATGGCGAGGATGATGAAGAAGTTGAAGTTCCTGACCCAGTATCCGATGTAGAGTGTCGGCAACGTGTAAAGGGCAATTATAAGGCGATTTGGCCAAGTGCACGATTTCTTGAAAAAGAGATCCCATTTAACGTACATGAATACGATGAGAAAAATTCCGATAGTATCGCGAAAGGCATGACCTGAGATATATAAGGCGTTCGGAAATAGGGCGGTCAGCAGGAAAATGCGGCAGCTTGTGCGCTCATTTTGCGGAAAGCGTTTTTGGTAATGATCGGAGATCATCAGTGCCGCCGCTAACCACAGGTGAACGTTGATAACGCGAAAACAGATGGTATGGTACCCTCCGAAAAGATCGCAGAAGCGCATCAGCCAAGCAAGTATTATCAGAAAGCCCTTGTAGTCGCTTGTGTCGAAAGCCATTCCCGCGTTGATATCGGAAATAGTGTACATGTTGCATTCGATCACGTAGCGGGCGCTTTTTTCGAAATGCATGTCGTCGGAGCCGCCTAGATAATAGCTGTTATTGTACATTTCGACGTTGCCGGCATAGATCAGCACAACAGCAGCCATCGCGATGAAAGAAGCCAGTATGAGCGCGTCCATGCGGTGCCCATTCGATCGGTAGAAAAGGAGAAGGAAAAGCGACGAAAGAAGGCAGATGGCGGCGACGGCGATACTCCCGTAAAGCATCCCGAGACCGAAAGCAAGCAACACGTGCATCAAGAGGTAATCGCGAATCGAAAACCGGTCTTGATCCACGGTGATGTCTTGAAAATGTCCGACGGGAGAAAAACCCGCCTGTTTAGACTGCACCATCATCCTTGATATCCTGCCGTAAGCAACGGTCTTTTCGTCAAAAGACTTGCTATTGTCGGATTTTCTGTGATTTTATCATATCGCGTTTATCCGTGCTCTTTTCACTTAAAAAGCATGGCGTCTTGGCGGTTCAGCGGGCTGCGTGGTATTCTGAGATCAGTTTGATGGAGGACTGTGTTTTCGTGTCAAAAGCAACACCGGGTCAAGAGAAGAACCAAGGGCGCGTTGAAGTGCTTGTGGCGGCAATCGATCAATATGACGAGCAGTTGCCGGAAGCGATGAATCTTCGAAGCGAGGCCTTGATATGCAATCAGTGCGGCAAAGACGGGATACATCAAATGTCCTCTTACGGTCATCGGGTCACGTATTATCATTCATCACAGCGAGGCGTCGGTCGCAACCGCAACATGGGGATCCTTAACGCCACGGGCGAGATCCTGCTTTTTGCCGATCAGGACGTTCGGTATCACGACGATTATGTTTCCATAGTGGAGCAAACGTTCGATCAGTATCCTGAAGCCGATATGATTCTCTTTGAAATGGAACGTCGGAATGATCCGCGTTTTCTTCGCAAGCCGAATCAACGGGAATGTATCCGAGTCCGGTGGTACAAGTCATTGCGTTACGGCGCTTGTCGGGTCGCGGTGCGCCGATCTTCGCTTCTCAAAGCCAACGTCTTCTTTTCATTGTTGTTTGGCGGCGGAGCGCCTTTCGCCGCGGGTGAAGATTCGCTTTTTGTCATGGATTGCGTCCGGAGCGGTATGCATGTGATCGCCGTCAATCGATCTCTCGGCGTCATCGACCAGCAGCCGTCTACATGGTTTGAAGATTACAATGAGCACTATTTTCGCAGCAAAGGAGCACTTTACTACGCGCTTTTGGGCAAGGCTTATCCGCTGCTTATTGTGTACTATCTCTTGCGAAATCGTGAGGAATATAAGGGTCGCTATGGCATAAGCGAGTTGATCTCTTTACTAAGACAAGGCAAAAAAGATTTCCTAAGTTACACCTGCTAGGGCAAAACGGTATTCACTTCATGTCGAATCGCCACGATAGACTTTTAAGCTGCACCTTCTAGGATGCACACGGCGCCTGATATCAATAGGATGCATACGGCGCCTGATATCAATTGGTATTTTTGCGTTCTTTTTCGAGGGTGCCGGTGCCGCCTTCAACGACGCCGGATCCTTTGAAGACGCTTTTAATAGTGAGGAAAAAGCAGCGGACGTCCATGGCAAAAGAAAGACTGGCGACATATTCGCCGTCCAGTTTTGCTTTAACCGGAATCTCAAGTTCATCTCGGCCGTGTATCTGCGCCCATCCGGTCAGTCCCGGAAGCACATCGTTCACGCCGTACCGATCACGCTCACGGACGAGGTCATCTTGATTCCAGAGCGCCGGCCTCGGGCCGATGATACTCATGTCTCCTTTAATAATATTGAAAAGCTGCGGCAGTTCATCCAACGACGATTTTCGAAGAAAGCGTCCGCTTTTCAGGAGGTATTGATCAGGGTCCTCTAAAAGATGTGTCGGCACATCTTTAGGTGTGTCAAGGCGCATGCTCCGGAATTTATAAATTGAAAAA
>FZPS01000045.1_pt57 | contig 24019 bp, 20 predicted proteins | sample 1817821 | NCBI WGS metagenome assembly FZPS01 (sample SAMEA104158645, study PRJEB21678) | metagenome | place: Germany | collected 2015-04-21 | reverse complement strand
AAACACCCATGCTCACAAAAAGCACGCCCGAAGGTGCGAGGGACTATCTTGTACCGTCGCGCGTTCACAAGGGCAAGTTCTACGCGTTGCCGCAAAGCCCGCAGCTTTTTAAGCAGCTTCTCATGGTATCGGGCTTTGACAGGTATATGCAGTTGGCGCGCTGCTTCAGAGACGAAGATTTGAGAGCTGACCGTCAGCCTGAATTCACACAAATTGACTTGGAGATGTCATTCGTTGATGAAAACGATATAATCGCATTAAACGAAGGCTTTATTAAGCGGCTCTTCAAAGAAACGCTTGATATAGATATTGAGCTGCCTATAAAGCGTATTCCGTATAACGAAGCTATGGAGCGTTACGGCTCGGATAAGCCCGACACGCGCTTCGGATTGGAATTGAAGAATATAAGCGACATAGTTGAAAGCTGCGGCTTTGGCGTATTCACAAACGCAATAGCGAATGGCGGAAGTGTAAGAGGAATAAAGGTCGAGAACGGCGTCGCGGCATTTTCAAGAAAAGCTATTGACGAGCTGACCGAGTTCGTAAAGATTTACGGGGCAAAGGGGCTTGCGTGGATGAGCCTGAAGCCCGAGGGCATACAATGCGCATTCGCGAAATTCTTAACCGAGGAGCAGATAAACGCAATCATTAAGCGATTAGATGCTAATACGGGCGACCTGCTATTGTTCGTAGCTGATAAAGATGAAACAGTATTTGCGGCATTGGGCGCTTTGCGTGTTGAAATAGCTAAAAGGCTTAACCTCATAGACGAAAATGTTTATGACATACTGTGGGTAACGGACTTCCCGCTGCTTGAATGGGACGATGAACAGGGAAGATTCGTAGCGAGACACCATCCATTCACAAGCCCGAAGGACGAGGACTTGGAGCTGTTGGAAACAGACCCCGGGCGCGTAAGGGCAAAGGCGTACGACATAGTAATAAACGGTTATGAAGCGGGCGGCGGCTCTATTCGTATTCATTCGCAGGAGCTGCAGGAGCGTATGTTCAAGGTATTGGGCTTTACCGAGGAACAGGCGTGGGCGCAGTTCGGCTTTTTGTTGGAGGCGTTCAAGTACGGCACACCACCTCATGGCGGAATTGCGTATGGCTTAGACCGCTTGGTAATGCTTATAGCAAAAACGAACAATATTCGCGATGTTATAGCTTTCCCGAAGGTGCAGACTGCCGCGTGCCTGATGACAAAGGCTCCAAGCAATGTAGAGAAAAAGCAGCTTGACGAGTTGGGCATAGCTGTTATTGTAGATGAAAAGGAGGATGACGATGTATAAGCATTTGCAGAACGGCAGCGATATTCGCGGAGTGGCTATAAAGACGCCTAATAGTGAAGTAACCTTAACAAAAGAGGTCGTAAAAAGCATTGGCGCGGCCTTGGTTAAGCACTTGGCAAATAAGCTTTATAAAACCGATTTGCGAATCGCTGTCGGGCATGATTCAAGGCTTAGCGCACATGATATGTTCGTATCACTTGCGAGCGGCATTGAATTCATGGGCGCAAAGGCGGTATATACCGGGCTATCCTCTACTCCTGCGATGTTTTTCAGCACAATATTGGAAGCGCATAATTACGACGCGGGCGTTATCATTACCGCAAGCCACCTGCCCTATGAGCGCAACGGGTTTAAGTTCTTTACCAAGAGCGGCGGATTCGAAAAAGACGACATTTCTACTATATTGAAATATGCCGAGGAATTTGACGGTGCAAGCATAAACACCAAGCCCATAGACGATTTTGAGCATATAGACATTATGCACGACTACGCGGATACGCTTCGCAACATAATCATTAAAAAAGCGAGTTTGGGCGATAAGCCCTTGAACGGACTGCACATAATTATTGATGCGGGCAACGGCGCAGGCGGCTACTTTGAAAAGCTGGTGCTTCAGCCCTTGGGAGCGAAAACAGAGGGCAGCGTATTCACAGAGCCTGACGGGAGATTCCCCAACCATGCGCCGAACCCGGAGGACAGCAAAGCAATGCACTTTTTCTCTGAAGCGGTTGTTAAAAGCGGTGCGGATTTGGGAATTATATTCGACACAGATGTTGACCGCGCGGCTGTTGTGCTTAATAATGGCTTAGAGATAAACCGAAACAGGCTTATCGCGCTGATGACCGCTATTTTAACTCAAACCGAAAAAGACGCGGTGATAGTTACCGACTCTATAACTTCAACGGGACTTACTAAATTTATAAACAGCTTAGGTGCTACGCATATTCGCTTCAAAAGAGGGTACAAGAATGTCATAAACGAGGCGATTAGGCGCACAAATGCGGGTGAAAACGCCTGCTTAGCTATTGAAACCTCAGGGCATGGCGCAATAAGAGAAAACTATTATTTAGACGACGGCGCGTACATGGCTTGCTTAATAGTAGCAGAGCTTGCTAAACGGAAAAAACAGGGCAAAACGCTTGAATCATTGATTGAGGATTTGGAAGAGCCTGCCGAAGCGAAGGAGATTCGCATAAAAATAAAGGGAGCGGATTTCAAGGCATACGGTCAAAGGGTTTTGGATACGCTTTCCGAGAATGTCGAAGCATGGGCGGGCTACTCAAAGGAAAAGGAAAACTACGAGGGCGTAAGAGTAAATGCAGACAAGGCAAACGGCGACGGCTGGTTCTTGCTGCGCCTGTCCTTGCACGACCCCGTAATGCCGCTGAATATTGAGAGCAATTCTGTGGGCGGCGTTGAGAAAATCGAGAAAAGAATCATTGATTTCCTAAAAGGCTTTGAGGGCTTAGAGCTGTAATGCCTGTATTCGTTCACAACGATATAAGCCTGTATTACGAAAAAAGGGGCGCGTGGGGTACAACCGCACACCGCCCTATTTTACTTTTACACGGCAACGGCGAGAGCATGGATATTTACAATGCCGCAACTCAGCCGCTATACGATAAATACGCCTTTTTGGCGCTTGACACAAGAGGGCACGGCAAATCGCAACAGCCTTGTGAGCTTTCGTATGAGCTTATGGCGGAAGATGCGTATTCGCTGTTGGAGCATGAAAGCATCTCCGAATGTGATGTTGTGGGCTTCAGCGACGGGGCGATAATTGCCTTCCTGCTTGCTATGGATGAGAAATACAGCAAAAGGCTGCGCAAAATCATTGCGATTGGCGGAAATACTAACCCAAGAGGGATGAAACTATCCGTTCGCGCCGAAATATTTAAGGATATGAGGCGTTTTCAGAAGCAAGGCGATATGTTCACCGCTTCGCTTTATGAGCTTATGCTGAGAGAGCCTAATATTAACGCAAAAGATTTAGCGAAAATAAAAGCTGAAACTATAATAGTTGTCGGCTCAAACGATATGATAAAGCACTCGCATACGAAAAAAATTACTAAGAGTATTCCAAGCTCAAAGCTGATAGTAATAAAAGGGGCTGGTCATATGATTCCGCAAGACCGCCCCGATGAGTTGAGGGAAATTATCCTTAAAGAACTTTGTTAAGCAAATAGCTGTTCCCGCACTCTGCCCAAAGCCTTTTTCACAGGAGGAATCACAAAAGCAATCAGGCAGAGTATAGTATCAATGCCTATGGTTGAGCCGTTATACGCTAAAGAATACACCCATGCGCTGTTCCAGCCGTCTGCCGCTCCCCAAAAAACCGCGCCTGCTATGGTCGAGAACACCATTCTTGCAACTCCTGCCGTCAATATGCCCACTTCTGTTCTTTTGGGGAAGAATGACGCTAAGCCCAATGCCGTAAAAGCAAAAATATAATCGAGCAAGAACTGCGCCCAATGTATTATGTACGCGCCCTGAACCACCTGCAGCAGCCCATAAGCGAATGCCGCTAAAAAGCCGTAGCCCGGACCTGCCCACGCTGCAAAAACCATTATGGGCAGCATGCTGAAAAGCGTTATTGAACCGCCCAAAGGCATTGAGAATAGCTTTATATAGCTTAATACGAACGCAAGGCTTATTGAAATTGCGCCATAAACAAGCATTTTTACGGGATTAAGTCGGGTTTTGCGCACTTCGCCCTTGTCAAGCGCACTCTTTATTATCAGATATGCAAGGCATGCAAATAATGCAATAACAAGACTTAATATCAGCCTTGTTGTGAACTGCGCAGGTGTGTATTGATATGAGAACACATCGCCTATTCCAAAGCTATCGCCCTCAAATTGCGCTGACAGACTGCTGAATGACTGTATAAGCATAATAGCGAAGTATGATACCAGGAATGAAAATACATAGATAGTGCCTGCTACAATGAGCATTGAATGGTTTTTCCGCAACTCTTTTCCTTTTGAAAGCACAAGCGCCGCAATCAGGGCTATTGCCGCGACGCCTGCGCCTATAAGCAGGTAAAGGTCGATTCCGCTAATGCCCGCTAGCTCCTCAAAAAGTTCAAATTTCATATTGCTCTCCTCCTCAAAGTTTAGCAAATATAACGCTAAACAAAAATGCGCACCCAAGTAGGAACGCATGCAATTATTTGCCGCTTCCCTCCGTTGGTATTACCCAAATCAGGTTCAAAGGGTACATTCTCAGCAAGTAAACTTGCGCCCCTAGCGTATATATTCACTTTTTTCCCATAATACCAGTAAAAATGCGCTATGTCAAGCGTTAACTATATATCTTTCCTTAACAGGAAATACGGTTTATCGCTTTACAAAGCGACCCCCTTGTGCTATTATGGTTGTTGATTTTATTAGGGGGAGATTTCATAAATTATGGCAAACAAGGTGTATGACCATAAAGCTATAGAAAAGAAATGGCAGGATATTTGGGAATCCTCGCGTTGCTTTGAAGCGAAAAACGATGCAACGCTGCCAAAGTACTATGCGCTGATTGAGTTTCCGTATCCATCGGGCGATGGTCTGCATGTCGGGCATCCGCGCTCGAACACCGCGCTTGACATAATATCAAGAAAACGCAGAATGGAAGGCTATAATGTGCTGTTCCCCATTGGATACGACGCTTTTGGCCTGCCTACTGAGAACTTCGCAATAAAGACAAAAACTCACCCCGCAATAATCACAAAACGCAATATTGACAGATTCAGAAGCCAGCTGAAGCGACTCGGCTTTTCATTCGATTGGTCGCGCGAGATTTCAACCGCTGACCCTTCATATTATAAATGGACACAATGGATATTCCTAAAGCTGTTTGAGCATGGCTTGGCATATAAAAAGGAAATGCCTATAAACTTCTGCCCCTCCTGCAAGATCGGTTTAGCCAATGAGGAGGTTGTTGACGGCAATTGCGAGAGATGCCACAATCCCGTTATCAGAAAGACTCTGAATCAATGGATGCTGCGCATAACCGATTACGCACAAAGGCTTATCGACGACCTTGATACAGTCGATTTTATTGAAAAAGTAAGGACACAGCAGATAAACTGGATAGGCAGAAGCGAAGGCGCGGAGCTGAACTTTAAGGTTGATGGCACAGATGAGGTTATACGCGTGTTTACAACGCGCCCCGATACGCTTTTCGGCGCAACCTACATGGTATTGGCACCCGAGCATCCGCTTATAGCTAAATTAGCTGACAAGATTACGAATATGCCCGAGGTACAGGAATACCAAAGAAGCGCCGCTAAGAAAAGCGATTTGGAACGCAGCGCGCTTTCAAAGGAAAAGACAGGCGTAGAGATAAAGGGCATAAAGGCAATAAACCCTGCGACTAAGCAGCCCATTCCTATTTGGATTTCAGACTATGTGCTGATAACCTACGGAACGGGCGCCATTATGGCTGTGCCTGCGCACGATTCGAGGGACTATGAGTTCGCGAAGCATTTTTCACTGCCAATAGTTCAGGTAGTAGCAGGCGGTAATATTGATGAAGAAGCCTACACCGACACCGAAAAAGGCACTATGATAAACTCGGGCTTTATAAACGGGCTTGAGGTAAAAGAGGCGCAAGCACGCATGATAGAATGGCTTGTTTCGGAAGGCATTGGCGAGAGAAAGGTAAACTTCAAGCTGCGCGACTGGGTATTTTCGCGTCAACGCTATTGGGGTGAGCCCATTCCGCTTGTGTATTGCGAAAAATGCGGCTGGCAGCCCATACCCGAGAGTGAGCTTCCGCTTGAGTTGCCCGAAATAGACGACTTCTACCCTGCTGACGACGGTACTTCGCCGCTTTCACGCGCGACGGAGTGGGTAAATACCACTTGCCCCAAGTGCGGCGGAAAAGCAAAGCGCGAAACGGACACTATGCCTAACTGGGCAGGTTCGTCGGCATACTTTATAAGGTACTGTGACCCGCATAATGACAAGGAATTCGTTTCAAAGGAAGTTGCGGACTACTGGCTGCCTGTTGACTGGTACAACGGCGGTATGGAGCATACCACCCTGCACCTGTTGTATTCACGCTTCTGGCATAAGTTTTTATACGATATCGGCATTGTTTCAACACCCGAGCCGTATAAGAAGCGCACGAGCCATGGCTTAGTGCTGGGCGAAAACGGCGAGAAAATGAGCAAGTCCCGCGGGAATGTTGTAAATCCCGACACTATTGTTGACGAGATAGGCGCAGACGCTTTCAGGCTTTACGAAATGTTCATGGGGGCATTCGACCAGCCCATTCCGTGGAGCACGACAGGCGCTAAGGGCTGTAAGCGTTTTTTGGACAGAGTATGGCGTTTGCAGGATATGCTCATAGATAAGCATGCCGAAAACGGAATACGCGACTGCCTGAAAGTAAGCATACACTCTACAATTAAAAAGGTAAGCGAAGACTACGAGCGCATGAAGTTCAACACTGCTATTGCGGCTATGATGTCTTTGGTTAATGATATTTACAGCGTAGGCAGCGTAACCTATGACGAGCTGAAAACGCTTATTATACTGCTGTATCCCGTTGCTCCGCATATCTGCGAGGAAATAAACGAGAATATGGGCTATACAGAGCCCTTGCACCATACGAAATGGGTAGAGTATGACGAGTCGGCACTGGTCGAGAAAACAGTCGAAATGGCAGTTCAGGTGAACGGCAAGGTTCGCGGAAAAATAAATGTCGCAAGCGATGCCAAGCAAGACGAAATCGAGAAAATTGCGCTTGCAAGCGACGAGGTTAAGCCCTTCATAGAGGGCAAGACAATTCGCAAGATAATAGTTGTACGCAACATAGTAAACATAGTAGTTTAATGAGGGAGATACACAAATGGCTAAGCAAACAAAACTGGTGTTCATTACAGGCGGCGTAGTATCAGGCTTGGGCAAGGGAATAACCGCTGCGGCGTTAGGCAGGCTGTTAAAGTGCAGAGGGTATTCGGTGTCGATATGCAAGTTAGACCCATACTTGAATGTTGACCCCGGAACTATGAACCCGTATCAGCATGGCGAGGTATATGTTACCGACGACGGAGCGGAAACAGACCTTGACATAGGGCATTACGAACGCTTTATCAACGAGAACCTGACTAAAGCAAACAACGCAACCTCCGGACAGATATACTTAGAAGTAATAGAGAGGGAGCGCATGGGCGGTTACAACGGCGGCACCGTTCAGCTTATTCCTCATGTTACAAATGAGATTAAGTCGCGCATACTGCAGGTTGCGAGCGTCGCAAACCCTGATGTGCTTATCGTTGAAATCGGCGGCACGGTCGGCGATATGGAGAGCCAGCCCTTCTTGGAGTCAATTCGACAATTGAAGTGGAGTCAAGGCGTTGAAAACACCGCCTTTATTCATGTAACGCTTGTGCCATACATAGCTTCAAGCGGCGAATTAAAGAGCAAGCCTACCCAAAACAGCGTAAAGGACCTGTTGAGCATAGGTATTCAGCCCGATGTAATAGTTTGCAGAAGCGAGGCACACCATCTCAGCCAAGAGATTCGCAATAAAATATCGCAGTTCTGCAATGTGCCGCCTGAATGTGTTATAGAGAACATGAACGCTCCCTCTTTATACAGCGTTCCCTTAATGCTTGAGGAAAACGGCTTATGCAACGTAATATGCAGGCGCTTGGGCTTAGACCCGAGAGAGCCTGACTTAAAGGAATGGACAGCAATAGTTGAACGCGAAAAGAACTCAACAGAAAAGGTAAGGATTGCTATTGTAGGCAAGTATGTTAAGCTGCACGACGCATATTTGAGCATAGTTGAAGCGCTTAACCATGCAGGAATCGCAAACGAAGTAAAGGTTGAAATTGATTGGATTTCCGCAGAGGCGGTCGACGACACAACAGTTGGAAAGTATCTGAAAGACGCAGACGGTGTTTTAGTTCCCGGCGGCTTCGGCGAGCGCGGGCTTGAAGGAAAAATCACCGCTATAAAATATGCACGCCTGAACAAGATTCCGTATTTCGGAATATGCTTGGGTATGCAAATGGCAGTTGTAGAGTTTGTTAGGAATGTTATGGGGCTTGAGAATGCGCACACAACTGAGGTCGCGCCGCATACGCCCTACCCTGTTATAGATTTAATGCCCGATCAGGTGAATAACCTTGAAAACATAGGCGGCACCTTGCGCTTAGGCGGTTATCAATGCAAGTTTATAGATGAAAACTCTATTTCTGCAAAGGCATACCAGTTGCCTGAGGTTCGCGAGCGTCACAGACACCGCTACGTGTTCAACAACCAATTCAGAACCGCAATAAACGCGGCTGGGTTAAAAGTAGTTGGCGTAAATGAGGAAAGAAATTTGGTTGAGGTAGTGGAATTGGAGAATCACCCATGGTTTGTTGGCGTGCAGTTCCACCCCGAATTCCGCTCACGCCCTGACGACCCGCACCCGCTTTTCAAGTCCTTCGTAAAAGCGGCATTGGATAATAAAGCGCGCAAATAAAGCGCAAAGAATCCAAAGCTAATCAAGAATGTGGAGCTTCTACATTCTTTTTTATTTGCTTTCTACTCATTATTCAATTTTTCTTTTCGGTGCTTTTGTAAGTTGATATGTTATTAGAATTGAACTCTATTATCTTCCCAAGCTTCAAACATATAGCCAATGCCATATATGGTTTTTATCTGCCATTCGCGTTTGGTGTTTGGGAACTTGTTCCGCAGCCGCTTTATATGCGAATCTACTACACGAAGATGCCCATTATTCTCCCTGCCCCAAATCTCCTTCAACACTTCACGGCGGCTAATAACTCTTCCGGGATTGCAGACCAACAGCTGAAGAAGCTTAACCTCCTTAGGAGTTAGCTTTATATATCTGCCATCATACTTCACTTCGAAGTTCGTCATATTTATTTCTAAGCTGCCGCGCCGAATTATCATATCCTGCTCGAAAAACTTAGCCTTATATCTTTTAAGCACGGCTTTTATACGAGCAACGATTTCTCTTGGGGAGCAGGGCTTTGTAATATAGTCATCAGCGCCCAATTCTAAACATATAACCTTTTCTATTTCATCAGTTACTTCTGAAACAATTATGAAAGGTATGATATACTTGCTGCTTATTTCTCTGCATAGATCAAAGCAGCGACAGCTTGATGTAACACCGTCAACCAACAAGAGATGCGGGCAACACAGCTCAACCATGTGCAGCAAATCAGAATAGTCGCTAAAAGATACAACCTCATATTCATCTGCCGGCAATAATGGCTCAAGCTTGTCGTATAATTCTAAATGTGTATCACATATTAATATTCTTGACTTGCTTGTCATTATAGTCCTCCAAATTACTGTAGATACGACCACTTTGTTAATTATAGTAAACTGAATCAAAATATGCAAGTATATTTACATCAGCTTCCATAATTTAAGACAGTTGCATTGTAAAATATTGCAGTGCTCTGAATTACATGAGCAAATATTTTAATTCAGTAATGCTTTTTCCTTCAAAAAGCTAAATCTTTCATAACACCTGTTTATCAGCTTTTCACTGTGCAAGAATTCACTATCCGTAACCTGCTTGGCTAAGCAAATGGTTTCATAATCAGCTTTAATCGCTAATGATTCAAGCTCGGTTTCGCCATGCTGTTTACCGCCTAATAATTCTCCCGCGCCTCTCAGCTCTAAATCCTTTTGCGCAATCTCAAATCCGTTTGATGTGCTTGTTAAAGCTTTGAGTCTTTCACATTCGCTATCATTCGAGGATAACAGGAAGCAATAGCTCTGCTTATTGCCGCGCCCTACCCTGCCGCGCAGCTGGTGAAGCTGTGATAAGCCAAAGCGGTTTGCGGATTCTATCACCATGATATTTGCGTTTGGAATATCTACGCCGACTTCAATAACCGATGTTGAAACCAACACCTTTGTTTTGCCTGCCTTGAAATCTTCTATTGCGCTTTGCTTGTTTTTTGCGCTCATTTTGCCATGGAGCAATCCTACGGGAATATCCAACATGGCTTTTAATTCTTCGTAGGTGTCTATTACGGATATGGTAGAGTATTCGTCATCGCTGTCTATTTGCGGGCAAACCACATAGCACTGCTCGCCTGACTTCGCTTGGCTTTCTATATACTCATACATATCCGCGCGCTTACTGGTTTTTACTATATAAGTCTTAGTCTTTTGCCTGCCGTGCGGCATTTCGTTTAATATTGATACATCTAAGTCGCCATACATAACTAATGCCAATGTACGCGGAATGGGTGTGGCGCTCATTACAAGCACATGGGGGTAAAAGTTTTCAGCGCCTTTCGATATAAGCGCGGCGCGCTGGGCTACACCGAAGCGTTGCTGTTCGTCGCAAACTATCAGAGCTAAATTGCGGAATGTAACGCCAGCCTGCAAAAGCGCATGAGTGCCTACAACATATTTTATTTCGCCGCTTGCTATTTTTTCGTAGATTTTCAGCTTTTCGGCCTTTTTTACAGAACCGGTAAGAAGGCAAACCTCATCGTTGACGAACCTTTTTAGTGTTTGATAGTGCTGTGCGGCTAAAATCTCAGTGGGCGCTAAAAAAGCAGCCTGATAACCGCTAAACCCTGCGGCTAACAGGGCGTATATAGCTATTACGGTTTTGCCCGAGCCTACATCACCCTGCACGAGCCTGTTCATAGGCATATGCTTTTCAATATCGGCTTTAACCTCGCTAATAACTTTATGCTGACCATTTGTTAGTGAAAAAGCGAATCTTGATTGCAGGAATTCCAACACATTGCTTGTATTCAATGCCGGTGCGAACTTATTATAGCGAATTTGCCTTGCTAAGCTCTGAGCTATTCTGAATAATATAAGCTCTTCAAAAACCAAACGCTTCTTTGCTTGCTTTAACCTGTCGGCGCTTGTGGGATTATGCAGCTCGCTTATTGCTTCGTAATATGACATAAGCGAATACCTTGCTAATATTTCCTTTGGGAGTGTTTCTTCGCACTCTGATTTGCATATGACTAATGCTTGCTTGACTATGTCGCGCATCAATGCCTGCGAAATGCCCTTTTTCACGCTATATACAGGGAGTATGTCGGGCTTCTGTAAAAATACTGTAGGAGAAGCTAAGCGCTTGCCTTTTTTCGCATCAACTCTGCCATATGCGTAAATCCTCTGCCCTGCCGCATACTTGCCAGCCATATACGGTTGATTGAACCAATACAAGTACATTTCGCCCGTACTGTCCTTAACCTTGCATACGATTACACTTTTACCCAAGTATGAGCGCGCAAACTTAGGCGGATTTACTACTGTTAGCGTCAATGCAGCCAACTCGCCGTCCTGCACTTCTGAAATCGTTTTTTGATTCGTGAAATCTATGTAGCTTTTGGGGAGCAGCTTCAACAAATCCATAGACGAATATACGCCCATGGAGTTAAGAAGCGCTATACGCTTTTCGCCTAAGCCTTTTATGCTTGTAAGGTCTGTCATTGTCCCATAGCGTTTATATATTTTTCGATAATCTTGTGCGCCTGCTGCGCTTCCGGCACATCAAATAACGGGAATGCGTGCCACATCTCCTCAAACTCGTATAGCTGCGCCTTGTTGCCATGAGAGATGAGGGCTTCGTAAATTCCGCGCGCGTCGTCTAATAATAATTCGTTGGTAGATGCGAATATTATAGACTCGGGCATATTCCGCAAATCGCCGAACATCGGTGAAACATAAGCTGCTTCCTTACTGCCCTGCGCGTATAGCGACGCGCCTCTTTCAAGCCCGAAATATGTTAGCGTGGGGTCAACATTTTCGTTTTTCTTGTATGATGAGCCGGACAGAGTCAAATCCACCCAAGGAGAAATAGCTATTATAAGAGCAGGCAGAGGGATTTTTAGCTCTTTTAGCTTCAAGCACAGTGAAAACAGCAAACCGCCGCCTGCGGATTCTCCAAAAAGATAAATATTATTTGGCTCATAACTACACGAGAGGAGGTACTTATAGCCGTTCACGGCATCTTCCAAAGCGGCCGGGTATGGATTTTCGGGGGCTAACCTGTAATTCAGTCCTAACAGCTTCGTATTGAACCTGTATGAGAAGTAGCCGCCCATATTCCTAACATAGTTGTAGCCGCCTATTACATACGCTCCGCCATGCAGGTACAAACCAATTTTATTGGTGTTTTCGAGCACCTTTATCTTTTTAGGCAAAAACAATACAGCTTCAACACCGTTTGCGTAGAGCTTTTCCATTTCAAGCGCGTTCTTTATCCGCGTGAATCTTTTGTGGCCGAAAGTATCCTGCACCTTGCGTTTAACCTTTATGGGAACCTTTGAGTATATTGGCTTCACGAAACGCAGGAAACGACTAATCTTTTTGCTTTCTTCTGCTGACAATGTAGCCTCCCTTAGTTTACTCCAAGTATTATTATACACTATTTGAGAGAGATTTTTGGGACTTTGACAAATTCTTTACAATATCAAAACAGACCTCATTCAAGGTCTGTTCACTGTTAATGATTTGTACCTAGCTAATTAGTCTTCCTCATGAGGAGCGTCAGTCGGGCAAACGCCTGCGCAAGCACCGCATGAAATGCACTTCTCAGGGTCGATTACATAACGCTCGTCGCCTTCAGAAATAGCTTCTGTGGGGCATTCGGGAGCGCAAGCACCGCATTTAATACAATTCTCATTGATAAAATAAGCCATTTGTTTTACCTCCAATTGTGATTAGCTATATTTTAAGCGTCACAGCTTCAAAATGCAAGCAGAAAAAAGATATATTCGAATTTCAGTTTGTTTGACGGTACACGCTCTAAGTGCTATAATCTCAAATAAATATTCGTGTGTGGAGGAGATATATGAATTACGATACAGCGAATAAATTGGCTCAGGAATTGAAAAACAGCGAAGAATATAGGCAATATCGCGAATTAGCCGATAAGATAAAGGAAAATGAAACCACTGTTGCCCTGCTTAAAGACTATCACAAGCTGCAGATAGAGGTGCAGTCTATGGCATTTACGGGCAATAAAGACGAGGAAAAGATAGAAAGGCTCAAAAAGATTGGCGAGCTGCTGCAGATGAACCGCGAGGCTTCGGATTATCTGATAGCCGAATACAGGCTTAACAGGGTTGTAAGCGATATTTATAAGATTATAGCAGACGCAATAGACTTAGATTTGAGCATGCTTGAGGCATAATATGGACGATAAAAAAGCAAACGCAACAAAAAAAAGACTGAAAAAAGCATGGCTAACCATACGCCCTGCTGTGATATTTATATTAAGCATAACTATTGCGTTCGGCGGAATATACTTAGCCGCCTCTATATTGATTCACAAGTACTTAGCTCCCGTTGACCCTAATGACGCGACACCTATTGAGTTCACAATAGAAAGCGGCTGGGGCGCTTCGACAATAGCAAAGCACTTGTACGAAGCCTGCGGTGAAGGTCAAAAAGGTCTTATAACCAACAAGGCTGTTTTCAAAATATATGTTGACTTTATGGGCAAATCGAAGGAGTTGCGCGCAGGCACCTACTACTTATCCAAAAATATGGATATTCCTACTATAATTGATACGCTTTGCAAGGGCGCAAACATTCCCACAGCACGCGTTACAATACCCGAGGGCACTACCGTAGAGGGCATTGCCGAAATACTGAGCAAGAGCGATATACAGTTCAATAAAGACGAGTTCTTGGAGAAATGCAAAACCGGCGAGGGCTTTGCGAAGTACTCATTCATAAAGGAAGTGTTGGAGACCGACGCAGACAAGCGTTACTATGTGCTTGAAGGGTATTTGTTCCCCGATACATATGACTTCTTCATAAACGCAACAACTGATGACATTATTACCCGAATGCTTGACAGGTTCGAAAACATATTCTTTGACGGCGAAATAGACTATTCAGAGTTAGCCGCGCAAAGAGGCTTAAGCATTGCTCAGGTAATATCATTAGCTACTATTATTGAGCGCGAAGCTGTAATAAAAGAGGACTTTTACAGGGTTTCAGCGGTGTTCAGCAACAGGCTTAACAATGGTATGAAGCTGGAATCCGACGCGCCGCTTGCGTATATATTCCGCGATCAAGAAAGAAAGCTAATATATACAGAAGAAGAAAAGCGTATTGACTCGCCCTACAATACTTATGTATATAAGGGCACATGCCTGCCAATATGCAATCCCGGTAAACTGGCGATAGACGCAGCATTGCGCCCCGACGCAGAGTATGTATCAGGCGGGTACTTCTACTTCTGCTTAATGGACAAAAAGACCGGTGCTCTTGCATACGCCAAGACATTAGAGGAGCACAACAAGAATATAGAGCTTTACAGCGGCAACTGGTAATAATATAATAGCTGTGCTTTGACAACTCGACTACCCCGAGTCAAAGCAAGCTGTTTAATTGACAAAACGCAACATACCCCCTCTATGCCGGTATGTTGCTTATGGTGTTTGGAGAAATATATGTACTTAGTAGTTGGTTTAGGCAATCCCGGCAGGGAATACGAAAAGACCCGGCACAACATGGGTTTTTTGACTATTGACTATTTAGCATACAAGCTCGATATTGATGTCGCGCGTGATTTCAAAAAGGCACTGATTGGCGAAGGCAGAATAAATGATACGAAAATTGTTTTAGCAAAGCCGCAAACCTATATGAACCTTTCCGGAATCAGCGTTTCTGAGCTTATGAACTGGTACAAATGCGCCCCTGACGAGCTTATTGTTATCTACGACGATATTGACCTGCCCGTAGGCAACATCAGAATACGCGAGCGTGGAAGCGCAGGCAGCCACAACGGTATGCGTTCTGTGATATACCACCTTGAAATTGACGACTTTTTGAGAGTGCGCATAGGCATTGGAAAGCCCGAGAACGATCGCGACTTGGTTTCACATGTGCTTAGCGTGCCCGATGACGAGGAGTTTAAGCTGTTAATAGATTCTGTGAAAAATGCTGCTGACGCAGTTGAGCTGATTATAAAAGGCGATATTCAGAAAGCGCAGGAGCTATACAACAAGAAGCCAAAGAAGCAAAAAACAGAAGCGAACGAGGAAAATCGCGAGGAGAAAAACGAGGAACAAGCAAGTGCCGCTGACACTTCTCAATAGCTTTGATAAATTCAACAGAATAGCAGAGATGGCCAGCAAAGGCGAGGGGCCCGCAAGCGTATTCGGCTTAAGCGAAGCGCACAGAGCACATATAATAAGCGGGCTGTTTTTTAGTACTAAAAAAACTATTCTGTATTGCTTGCCTACCGATTCCGACTGCATAAAATTTGAGGAGAGCTTAAAAGCGTATTCGACGCCTGTTTTGCACTTTCCTGCAAAAAGCATGACACTTGATAATGTTTACGCTTTTTCGGGTGGCACGGTGCAGAAGCGCATAGAAGCACTTATGCAGCTGCTTTCTATGAAAAATTGCGTTGTGCTTGTGAGCGCTGAAACGCTTATGCAGAAGTTAGCACCCAAGGACGCGCTAATTAGCAGCGTAATTGAGATAAAAACAGGCGAAAGCTATGATTTATACCAGCTTATCAGCAGATTAGTAGCGGCGGGCTATTCGCGTAGCGATGTATGCGAGGCTAAGGGGCAGTTTACAGTAAGGGGCGGCAGGCTTGATGTATTCCCCATTAACTATGACTTACCCTACCGAATAGAGTTCTTTGACGAAGAAGTCGATACAATGCGCACATTTTCTATAGATACGCAACGCGCAATAGAAAACGTTGATGGCTGCATTATTTACCCTTATTCAGAGGTTCCGATAAGTGACGAGGTGCGCATACAAGCCGCAAAAAAGCTTGCCCGAATTGATAAAACAACTGCGAAGCACTTTGAGGATAACGATATAAGCGGCGATGTATCACGCTTTTTGCCTATATTGTATGAAAGAGATACATCGATATTGGATTATATTCCGAATGACAGCATTATTCTTATAGACGAGCCAAAAAGATTCGTTGACAGCCTGCAAACGGAGTATCAGATATTCACATCAAGCATTGAAGCGGCATTAGACGGGCAGAAGAGCCACACTTTTTTGTGGAAGCTGCTGTTTACGCCTAACGAGGCTATAAGCTTGATTGACAGCGAGCGGACAGTTATGTTCTTCCTGTTCGCACAGACATTCAATCAGATTCGCCCGAAAGAGATAATACAGTTCGAAGCAAGAAACGCAAACAGCTATTACGGCAACGAAAATATGCTGTACTCTGATTTGCTTTCATACAAGCATAATGGCTATAAGGTAATGCTTTTTGCAGGCGAACGCGCAAAGCGCCTGCACGAGCTGCTTACGGCAAACGGTATATTCGCTAAGTACAGCGAAACTCCCACAATATCTGATAATGAGTGTGTCGTAATACCGAAAACGCTTCCGCAAGGGTTTGAGTACAGCGAGTACAAGTTTGTAGTAATATCAGAAGCGGAGCTTTTCGCGCAAGGATATAAGAAGCCTGCGCCTAAAGCTTCTAAGAAGTCCGCTGCTGAAAGACTAACGGTTGAGGCGCTGAACATAGGCGATTACGTTGTGCATGAGGTGCATGGTATAGGCAAGTACTTGGGCGTTGAAACCGTAACGGCCGCGTCAACGACAAGAGATTATATAGTGCTGCAGTATTATGGCTCTGACAGACTGTATATCCCGACAGACCAGCTCGACAAGGTTCAAAAATACATAAGCGCTGATGACGGTGCTGCCCCTAACCTATCAAAATTAGGCACAGGCGAATGGCAAAGAACAGTCAGCAAGGTAAAAAGCAGCGTGAAAGCGTTGGCTTTTGACTTGGTAAAGCTGTATGCGGATAGACTGAACAAGCAGGGTTACGCGTTTTCTCCCGACAGCGTATGGCAGAGGGAGCTTGAAAATTCATTCCCATACGAAGAAACGCCCGACCAAGTAACCGCCGCAGAAGAAATAAAGCAAGATATGGAATCACCGAAGATAATGGACAGGCTGTTGTGCGGTGATGTAGGCTTCGGTAAAACAGAAGTCGCGCTGCGAGCGGCATTCAAGGCGGCTATGGATTCAAAGCAGGTGGCCTTTTTAGTGCCTACAACAATATTGGCGCACCAGCACTATAACACGCTGAAAACAAGGTTTATGGGCTTTCCGATAACCGTTGATTACCTGTCGCGCTTCAAGACACATAAAGAACAGGAAGAAACGCTGAAAAAACTTAGAGAAGGCAAAATAGATGTGCTTATCGGCACTCACAGAATGCTTTCAAAAGATGTTAAGTTCAAGGATTTGGGCTTGCTGATAATTGACGAGGAGCAGAGATTCGGCGTAGCGCACAAGGAGCAGATAAAGGAGCTTAAAAAAACAGTTGATGTGTTGGCGCTTACGGCAACTCCCATTCCGCGCACTCTGCATATGTCGTTAATCGGTGTTCGGGATATATCCGTTATTGAAACACCACCCGAAACGCGCTACCCCGTGCAGACCTTCGTAATGGAATACTCGGAAGCGCTTGTAAAGGAAGCCATATATAAAGAGGTTGCACGCGGGGGGCAGGTGTTTTTCCTATACAACAATGTGAGAAATATGTCAAGGTTTCTCACTAGCCTTCAAAAGCTGCTGCCGGATATTAGAATAAAAATGGCCCATGGGCAGATGCCTAAAACCATATTGGAAAACACTATGCTTGAATTCTTAGAAGGCAGCTTTGATGTGCTTTTGTGCAGCACAATTATAGAAAACGGGCTTGATATGCCAAATGTAAACACTATTATTGTTTATGACGCGGATAAATTCGGCTTATCTCAGCTATACCAGTTAAAAGGCAGGGTCGGAAGAAGCACAAGACTGGGGTATGCGTACTTTACTTTCCAGAAAAACAAGGTTTTCACGGAAGCGGCGCAAAAAAGGCTTATGGCTATACGCGAGTTCACACAGCTGGGCATGGGGCATAAGATTGCCTTGCGCGATTTGCAGATTCGCGGCGCAGGCAACCTGTTAGGTCCCGAACAGCATGGGCATATGGCTGCGATAGGCTATGAGATGTACCGCAGAATAATGAGCGAAGCCATACAGGAAGCAAAGGGTAAAAAGCCAAGAGAGATTAAAAAAGCCGAAACCGTTATGGAAGTGCCCCTCGACGCGTATATTCCTAAAAAATACATTCCTAATGAGGAATGGCGGCTATCCATGTATAAGCGCATAGCCGCGATAGAAAGCGCAGACGATGTATTTGATGTAAAGGACGAGCTGTTAGACAGGTTCGGCGACATTCCCGAAACGGTGAATAGCCTGCTTGATATTGCATTTGTGAAGTCAAAGGCGCAGATGTGCTTTATATCCAAGCTGCGCATAGTTGATGAGGAGTTAAAGCTGACTTTTGCCGCAAATTCTCCTTATGATACGGAAAAGCTCATAGCACTCATAAACTCTCATATGAATTTGAAGCTGCTGCACGAGGAAGAAGAAACTAAGCTGCGCCTTATTAAGCGCGGCGCGAATGTAAAGCAGCTATTAAAAGAAGCGTCAAAGCTATTAGACGAGTTGAAAAGCTGCATAGAAGCATAAAAGCTGGTATCATATAAAAAACTGAATAATTTGTTCCTCTATTGCAAAAATTAGATAAAAAACAAGGGGGAACAGATTCTTGAAAAACAAGTTCACAGGCAAAAAAATCAATGGCATTTATACTGATATGGCTTTGGAGGCAAGGGAGCTGCACCCTGATTTGCCGGGCATAGTCGAACAAAAGGAAAGCATAGACGGTATTGAGATTTCACGAATCACAATTCAAGATGAAGCCTCAGGACAGCAGATAGGCAAGCTGCCGGGGCAATACATTACAATAGACGCGCCTAATCTTATAACGCGCGACCCAGAGCTATTCAAAAAAGTAAGCCAGCAAATCAGTAAGGAAGTAGTTGCTTTGCTTACTAACATATCCGCGGAATCGACCGTGCTCGTAGTGGGGCTCGGCAACAGGTATGTAACGCCGGACTCATTGGGTCCGCGAGTTATCGAAAAGGTATATGTAACAAGGCATATTACTAATTACCTGCCAAAAGGCACTATCGATATGGCTTTGAAGTCCGTATGCGCGTTAGCTCCGGGCGTATTGGGCGTAACGGGCATTGAGACTTACGACATTGTTGAGGGCTTGGTGGCTAATCTGAAACCCGACGCGGTTATACTCATTGATTCTCTTGCTTCACGCCGCGCCGCAAGGATAAACACAAGCATTCAAATAACCGATACAGGAATAAGCCCCGGCTCAGGCGTAGGCAACACACGCGCGGATTTGAGCCAAAAGGGACTTGGAGTGCCCACAATAGCGATAGGCGTGCCTATGGTGGTGTTCGCTTCAACTATTGCGCAGGATACTATTCACCTGATTGCAAACAAAACCGGCTTGCACAGCGACGAAGAAAAGCTTGTGCAATTAGCGCAGGAGGTTATATCTGAAAGCATGGGGGAATTCATTGTTACCCCTAAGGATATTGACAGCATTATAAACGATATGGCGCAGATTATCGCAGAGGGAATTAACTTTGCGTTGCATGGTGAAAACACTGAAACATTAGGGGAGATACTCTCATAATGCTTTGGGGCATAGTCGCAGCTATTGTAGCATTTATAATAATCTGCCTGACTATGCCCATAAAATCAAAGACAATTATTCAGGTGCGGGGCGGCTTTACCAATATTGAAGTGCGCCCCTACATATTTTTTATGAACTTGGGGCTGAAGTTCCGCTTTAGAATCGTATATACATTTGGGGAAGGGCTATATATAGCACGAGTTACAAAAACCAATCTGCCGAAGGTTATATACTTAGCGAAGCAGTTTACGAAAGAAAGCTTCAGAGAGCCATTCATAAAAACCGCACAAGAAACATCTAAGCTGTTTTCGATTGAAGAAATGAGTGTGTTTATAAAGTTAGGCGCAGAAAACGCTATAACGACCGTGTATTTATGCGCAATAGTGCATACTGTATTTGACATTATGTTTTCACTGCAAAAGCAGACGAGCAAAAACCGGAACGCGAATTTCAACCTATATGTTACACCTGCATTTGAACCGCTGATAATACTAAATTTGGAAGGAATATTTAGGGCATATCCAACAAAAATTATTCGTAGGATAGTAAGAAGGGCTATCAAAAAACTAACTCATATGCAGGAAAGGAAGAAGAAACAATGCATCCAATCGAAAACATTATGAAAACAAGCATGGAACAGATAAAAGAAATGGTCGATGTGAATACAATCATAGGTACGCCTATTGTATTGCAGGACGAGAACATGGTACTGCCCGTATCGAAGGTTTGCTTAGGCTTTTTCTCAGGCGGAGGGGAATACAGCGGCAGCATAAAATCACCTGTACGCAAAAGCGGTGATGAGGCGAAGGATTCAGAGGGCGGAAAATACCCGTTCGCAGGCGCTTCCGCCGCCGGCATGACTTTAACACCTGTGGCATTCTTATCCGTTAAGGATAGCTGTGTCAAGGTACTGCCCGTTCAAAACGGCAGCGCGTGGGACAGGGTTATCGATATGGCGTTTCCACTTATTCAGCATATCGTATCAAAAAAGCATAAACATAATATTGATGATGTTGATGATGTTGATAATGAAAGCGAAATGGAAATAATAATCGAGCAAGAGAGCGATGACAGGTATGAAAAGCGTGAACACGCCGAAAACAGCTTTAGAACGCCAAGATACAGGCGCATTAAACGGAGGTAAATATGAGAGCTAATACTATTTCGCGAAGATTAGCAATAATAGTCGCAATAGTATTTTTGCTTACGGCTTTTTTTGTTTTTCCAAGCGCAGCCAATGCGATAGAAAAGGTGCCTGATACTTCTGCGCAGTCAATTGCGCTTTTGGAGTGCTCCACAAACACCGTATTATACGCACGCTCTGCGCACATAAGGCTGCCCATGGCAAGCACGACCAAGGTAATGACTGCATTAGTGGCTATAAAATACGGCAATCTCGATGCTATGATTCAAATACCTGATGAAGCTGTGGGCGTTGAGGGCTCAAGCATATACTTGCAAAAAGGCGAAAAGCTGACACTTCGTGATTTGCTTTATGGCTTGATGCTTAGAAGCGGGAACGACGCCGCTGTAGCAATAGCGCATTATATCGGTGGTTCTATTGATGGTTTCTCTAAGCTTATGAACGAAACCGCTAAATCCATAGGCGCGTATAATACGAATTTCGTAAATCCGCATGGACTGCCCGCAGAAAACCACTACACCACAGCATATGATTTAGCTCTTATATGCTGTGAAGCTATGAAAAACGAAACCTTCAAAGCTATTGTAAGCTCACAGTATCATAGAACGACAACGGGCTTTGCGCCGCGTACTATGATGAACAAGAACAAGCTATTGTGGGAATATGAAGGCGGAATAGGCATAAAAACAGGCTTTACGAAGGCAGCAGGCAAGTGCCTGACATTTGCCGCAGAACGCAACGGAATGACTGTTGTAGGTGTTGTGCTAAACTGCCCCGCTATGTTTCCAGACGCAAAAGAACTGCTCAATTACTGCTTTGAGAACTACGAAATGTATAATATCGTGAAGAAAGGTACTGTCGCAATACGCGTTGAAGTGGGCAGGAGCAATGGTCAGCTATTGCCGCTTGTTACAACTAAGGATATTGTCGTTCCTGTAAAAAAGTCTGAGGGTGCTAAGTTTATTCCTAAGATATTTGTTGATAACGGAATTAACGCGCCGGTGTATAAAGGCACAGTATTGGGCAGACTTGATATTTACTGCAGTGACAAGCTTGTATCTTCATGCGAGTTGGTATCTGCGCAGGATATTTTTGTACCAAGCATCAGTTACTACATTAAAAGAATATTGAGCTTTTGGTGCTAATGAGTGTATCACCTATTGGCTTTCGTTTTGATAATGAGAATGTATCGCCAAAGCAATTAAGTTAAGTTTACAAAGAAAAAGGGAGATTCCCCTTTTTTTCTTATAACAAAAACAAGCAACTTTCGTTGCCTGCTTTGAAACCCCTATTTGCTTTTAGCTTAGCCAAACACCCTATATCCACATATGAATTCGGACCTGCACCAGCTTGTTTTGAAGCTTCTTCTTACGACCTTGCCCTGCGAGCTTGAAGCGTCTATCATTTCATGGTCGTTTATAATCAGACCTACATGACCATAGAACACTATTACATCGCCAGCTTTCAGGTCGTCAATATCGTTGATTCGCGGATAGTGCGACACGCTGCGCCAGCCGTATGAAGTCAAGTACGATTGCTTAATGCCAACCTGATTCAAGCACCAATATACGAAGCCTGAGCAATCGAATACATTTGGTCCTTTGCCGCCGCGCACATATTTTGAACCTAACTTGCTCTTTGCTATTTCAACGAGAGCTTGTACGGAGGGTCCGTCTGCCGGCGGGGTCGGAGTGCTGCCGCTGTTACCGCCGCTATTGCCGCCTGAGGAGCCGCCGCTTGAGCTGCCCGTATACATCTTATAGTCCTTCGGAGCGGACTTCGCGTCCTCTGAAGTGAGAACACTCATTGTCTTTTTACCTACTCTGCCGTCAACAGTCAGACCGTTTGCCTTCTGGAAGGCGCGTACAGCATGGTTGGTAGCCGCGCCGAAGTAGCCTGTTACCATATCATCTGTTAAGTACTTCAGGTTTTTGAGCAGACGCTGAACGCTCTTCACATCCTCACCCCTCATGCCCATAGCAAGCGAGTTGGGGATAGCGTCTTCACTCATCAAAAGCTTCATGGTCTTAGGGCCTAAATATCCGTCAGCAATCAAGCCGTTGCGCTCTTGGAAACGCTTAACTGCCGCAACTGTTTCTTTTCCGTTGATACCGTCGGCTTCAGAGGTGAGGTAACCCAGCTCTCTCAGCCTTTCTTGATACGGAATCAAGCCTTCGCTTGAATCGCCATACATCCAAACATTCGGTACTGCTTCAGAGCTGTATAGAATTTCTCTTGTGCGCTCACCTATCATACCGTCAACGGTCAACCCGTTGTTAGTTTGGAAAAGCAATACGGCGTCGTGCGTGTCTGTACCGAAATAGCCTGTGGGAGACACTGTCATATAGCCCATTTCATATAAGCGGCTTTGCAGTTCATAAACATCGTCGCCCGAATCGCCTAACGAAACCATGTATACGCGCGCATCTGAACTCATGAGCAAGCGATATGTAGCCTCGTCAATAACGCCGGTTACCTCTAAGCCGTTGCGGCGCTGGAACATCTCCGTAGCTTCCCTCGTGATAGGGCCAAAATACTCCGTAGGCTCGTCATAATCCATGTAATTAAGAGCCATGTAGCGCGTTTGAATCACAGATATAGCAGGATGTGTATCCTTGTATTTCAAAGTGCCGTCGAAAGGCAATGGCTCTAATGTAGGTTCGGGAGTAGCAACGGGAATAATAGAGACCTTTACAGGCACCTCGCTAATAGTCGCATCGTTGTTAACTTCCTTCGCGCCTTCATAGTAGCTGCCGCTTTGCTCCGGAGGCTGAGTTGCGTAACTGCTGTTATCTGTAACGGGAACTTGAATTTGAATATCCTCAGTAGGGGCTGTTGTGCTGTTCTTCCCCTCAACCTTAACATCTTGAACGCCATTAGCATTGTTTGTTGAAGAGAATATCAAAAGCGCAGAAACACCGAACAATACTAATGCCGCAAAAGCCAATAAGCATATCCTGATCTTAGGCGACAGAACCACCTTTGTTTTTTTATTCGTATTAAGAGAGAAAGAGCGAACTCTCCCCCGAATCTCCTTCTTATCATTAGTTATTTCTTGCATACAGGTTTACAC